>Ga0316209_1000700_pt1 | contig 49291 bp, 46 predicted proteins | sample 6monopyrite_MG_FD_204945 | JGI IMG/M metagenome (GOLD analysis project Ga0316209, IMG submission 204945) | Microbial mat bacterial communities from mineral coupon in-situ incubated in ocean water Damariscotta River, Maine, United States -... | ecosystem: Environmental > Aquatic > Marine >... | reverse complement strand
GTTTAAAACTAGAATACTATCTAAAATAACTGCACTAACTACAATTCAGTATATCAATAAATTCATATTTGACAGAAATATTAATAATATTAAAATCAGCATTATTTAAAATGCACAACGGGTTATAATAGTATTACTATATATAGAAATGGCTGTTGGTATTTTTGGTTCTCCATTGGCTGGAAATTAATTATTATTGTTGGTAAGAAGAAAAAGATTAACTTTAAAACCACAATGTAATATTATATAAACACGTTAGTAATCATCATAAAAATGATAGTGAAACATGTTAGAAACCTTTTAGTAACATTGCATATATAACCATATAAATTAGTATTTATGAAACAAAAAATTTTATTTTCTCTTATCGCTTTAATCAGTTTAGTTGTTCTGAGTTCTCATAGTTTATTTATAAAACTTAAAAGTTTTTATCTGAAACCAGATACTGAAGCATTAATTTATTTGTATAATGGCACTTTCGATGAAAGTCATTCAACATTAGCACGAAACAGAATGATTGATGTTTCTTTGGTTAATCCTGGCGATAAAATTATTCATCCAGATACTAGTGCTTGGTATGAAAAGGATAAACAAACTATTTTAAGTATTAAAACTGGCAAGGAAGGCACAGGAATTTTTGGTGTATCTACTTTGCCAAGAATCAATGAATACACACCAGAAGTTTTTGTAGAAAACATGAAACATGAAGGACTTTTAGAAGTGCTAGCAGCAAGAAAAAAAGCAGGTGAAGATTCAAAAAGCGTTACCAAAAAATACTCCAACCACGTTAAGGCTATTTATCAAGTTGGAGATAAACTTTCTGAAGATTATAAAACAGTACTTGGATATCCAATTGAGTTGGTACCAATGACCAATCCTTATTTTCTTAATGTTGGAGATCAATTATCGATGAAACTTTTGATCAACGGGAAACCGATGCCCAACATCATGGTTTACGCTAGTTATAATGATAAGCATGGATATGCAAAAGATGGTTCTCCTCTAGATGCTTTTAAAGTTAGAACAAATAGTAATGGTATCGTAAATATTAAAATTACCGATGCTGGTCACTGGTATTTTCGCACAGTTTATTTGATAAAAAACTCAAAGAATGATTCAGACTATGTATCTAACACAGCATCTTTAACTTTTGAAATAAGGTAATAATTTACGTAGATTAAACAGTTTTTTTAGCAGCAAAATGATAAAAGAATCACATTAAAAAAGAGAATCTCCGTTTAAATTCGTTTTTATATTTTATCACTCAACAAACCATGCCACAAGCAAAATATTTCAAATAATGATCAAACTAAAAACCAGTATTGCTTTCTTCCTTTTCTTAGGGATTTCTATCAGCAGTTATACACAAATTACTAATGCAGAAAAAGCGTTATCAGAAATTAGAAATGAAGGTTTTAACAATTCTAAAGTCATGAAAAGCTTAAGTGAGTTTACCGATATTTACGGGCAACGCCTTACAGGATCAAGAAATTACTACAAAGCTGCCAAATGGATTTCTAACGAAATGAAAGAAATTGGCTTGCAAAATGTACGTTTCGAAAATTATTGTTTAGAATGTCGTGGTTGGGATGTAAAAACCTTTAATGTAGAAATGATAGCGCCAAACTATATGAAAATTTCTGCCTATCCGTTAACGATGTCAAAAAGTACCAACGGCAACGTTTCTGGCGAAATCATTAGCATTGAAAGTTTTGCTGATATGAACAAAGTACGCAGCCAATTTTCTGGAAAACTAAAAGGAAAAATAGTGCTGTTAGGAAAAGAGCCAAAAAGAAAATCGCTTACAGATAAGATAGAAGATAGATATTCTGAGAAGCAACTACAAAAAATGGATAAAAAAGTAGCTGCTAAAGTAAAAGTGACTCCGTTGCCAGAATTGTTTGAAGGTTGGAAAACCTCCGACAAAAGTGATGAAGCTTTCTTAAAATTTTTAGATGCAGAAGGCGCTTTGGCGCTGTTAACAACACGTGCTATGTATTTAGGTGTTTTGCATCCTGGCGGAACGTATTATTTTAGAAATAGCGATATCAAAACGCTGCCTTATTTTACAATTATGCCAGAACATTTTGGCAGATTGTACAGAATGCTCAAATTAAATTCAACACCAACCATTCGGTTGAATTTAGAAACTGAGTTTTACGAAGAACCACAAAACAACGTAAATATTATTGGAGAAATACCAGGAAACGATTCGAAATTAAAACATGAAAGCATCCTCTTAGGAGCACATTTTGATTCTTGGCATTCTGCAACTGGCGCAACTGATAACGGAGTTAATAGTGTTGTGTTGGTAGAAGCGATGCGTATTTTGAAGAAGATTGGATATCAACCAAAAAGAACTGTTAAAATCGGACTTTGGGGCGGCGAAGAACAAGCCTTTTTAGGTTCTGCTGCGTTTGCAAAAAAACACTTTGGCGCTTTAGACGAAAAACCAAATGCCAATTCTAAAAAAGTATCTGCTTATTTGAATTTAGACAATGGCGGTGGAGCAATTAGAGGAATCTTTTTGCAGAACAATGAATTTGCGAGACCTATTTTCAAAAAGGTTTTTGCACCGATTGCCAACCTTACATCTGGAGCAATCACTATAGAAAACACCCTTTCTACAGATCACGAAACCTTTGATTATTATAACATTCCGTCTTTTCAATTTATACAGGATGAATTAGCGTATGGCACAGTAACGCATCACACAAATCTCGACTTTTTAGAATATGTACATGAAGAAGATATTATGAAAAATGCAGTTATTTTAGCATGGACTATTTATTCGTTAGACAATCTGAAAGAGAAAGTTCCTAGAAAGGAAAAATAATAGCATCCCTAAATGTCAGTTCGAGTGTCACGCTTTTGGGCGTGATGTATCGAGAACAAGTTTTGAAAACGAAATTTTCTCGGTGTTAATTGTATTCATAAAAAGGCATAAAACTTACTTGAACTGAAAAAAAATTGCTAAATTAGTTCCTTAAATTTTTTAAATAAAACCTACAACAATGAAAAAAATAACAAAAAGAAAATCGGTATTACTGTTAAGTACTGGACTCTTTGTCATTGCAATTTCACAATTACTTACACATTATGTAGAAGTCTCTGATGTAGCAAATGGTGCGTTTTTTGGAATTGGATTTGGACTAATGCTTACTGCCACTATTTTTGGCAAATTTAAAGCTGTTCACTAAACTTTAAATCAACGATTCTCCGTTTAAATTGGTGGTTTAAAAACTGCTTTACAACAAGCAACTCCTACTTGTTGCTTTACTCCTATTTTACATATAAAATCTCTATTCCTCAGAATTAACAAGCTTTTTTCACAAGAGATTTACACCTATTTTTCATCTATTATAGTAACTGTTGCGGAAAACTACAATTAGAATTGCGGTTTTCCGAAACGCTATGTGATTCTATTTTAGGAAATTAGCTAAAATTAGAATAAAAAGATAAAAATTGTAGTCAGTTTGTGAAGTGATAATCGATTGAATTCAACCGATAATAAATTGATCCTTGATTAAATTAAACAATCACCCTATTTTTAGAAAAAAGAATTATAACACTTAACATATTTGGGTAGAACCTCCAATAACATAATTAAAGGCTGTCTCTAAATTTGAATAACTTTAAAAAATAGATATTATGAACAAACAAAACAATATTTGGTATTTTGGAAACAATGCTGGAATTGACTTCAATAATTTAATTAGCCCAGTCTCAATTTCATCTCCTGTAATGAATACGAGCAACGCTGTGCTTCAATAAGTGATTCTTTGACAGGAGCACTTTTATTTTATACTGATGGGGTAACAATATGGGATAAAAATCATGTTGTTATTGATACAGGGCTCAGCGGAGGTAGTGGCTCAACAACTTCCGCGCTAATAGTTCCAAAACCAGCCAACTCAGGCCACTTCTACGTGCTAACTGTCGGTGGTTCAGGAAACCCTCTGAAATACACGCTTGTTGACGCCAGTAACCCGTCTAGTATTTCAATAGTGACTGGTCAAAGGGATATCAATCTCGCAAGCTCATGTAATGATAAGATTGCCGTCACTCGGGGAGCTAATTGTGATGAATATTGGATAGTAACAAAAAAATGGCGCTCCAATAGTTTTAATCGAATTAAACTCAGTTCTACCGGATTTTCATCTATTAATATAGCTTCCCCTGGAGGTGCTAGACCAGATAGAAATGGAGGTCAATTAAAATTTTCGCCAGATGGTACAAAGTTAGTCTATGCCAACAGATATCTTGGATGGATTCAACTTTTTGATTTCATACCATTAACTGGAGCAATTTCATCTAAACGAGCTGAGATTAAATTTAATAACTGCTATGGGATTGAATTCTCACCAGATTCGAAAATGCTATATTTTGCTGTAGCAAACACAGGAGTTAATGCGGACATTTATCAAGCAGATGCAGTAAACCCCTTATCGCCAAGAATAATTGGTAATTTATCTAACCCCTCTGGAGGATATTCCTCTGGAGCCTTCCAATTAGGACCAGACAAATCCATCTACATCGCAAGAGACAACGAAAATTCTGTTGCTGCTATTACTTCTCCAGACACAAATGGAGTAGCTTGTAATCTTGTGCCTAATGCTATTACTCTTAGTGCTGGAACAAATGGAAGACTAGGATTACCGTCACATTATTATTCAACAAATTGTCCAGATGGTGGTTTTCCAGACCCAAGTAGTCAACCTGAAGATCCTTGTAGATGTAATGGATGTAATCAAGATGCAGAACAACAAAATAAAGAATTACTCAATAGAGCTGGTTCAAAATTTTTTACAGTACCATCAACCAATAATAATTCAAGTTGTTCAATAAATCCTTTACCAATAAATGGAAATTGCACTAATCTAGCTATTCAAAACTCAACAAAACTTAAGCCTTGTTTCTATTTTCATTGGGGTGATGGTAATAATGACCAAATAGAAGAACATGATACAGAAGTTTTTTATTTAACTGTTTGTAATAACTATAACGATATAACTTTTAAAGGATTGAGAATTACAAAAATTACTCTGATACCAACAGTAATATTAGATAAGATACATATTGTTCCTGACAGATTTGTTAGTTTAGATTGTTTAGAACCCTGTTCTTGTCAAACTAGAGAATTTGCAATGATTACCAGAGCAAATGATACAGCGGGTAATTATACTCTAGAAGTTGAGTACTGTTATGAAGAAATCGTAATTGTTTCAAGTGCAAATAATGGAATAGCGGAATTTCCAATTACAATTACAGAAGATTAAATGAGTAAAATAAGCAGCGAAATAGCAAAAAAATGGATAAATAATTATCTGGCTTTAACCAATTTAACAAAATACTATTACAAATAGAAGTCTTAATAAATCGAAAAAAGACTTAAAACAGAAGTAGATATAACAATTAAATTTATGATTATGAGAAAATTATTATTTTTATTATTACTTGTTTTTTTCATGTTTAGTTGCCAAGAAACAAATAAAAAAAATGAACAAAAACCTAATAAAATAGAATATAAAAACCAATATCAGTGGAAAAGAAAGGTGATAAACTAAAGGTAAATTTTGATGATGGAAGCTATGAATTGTTTTGTCCTGACTCAAATGGTTCGAACATATATCATCCATGTCCATTAGCATAAAAATATCAAACTAAATGATGATGCCATAAGATAAACTCGTTTTGACAGTATAAACAAACTCTTAATTCAACGATTCTCCATTTAAGTTTGTCTCAATACATCAGAAAACAAATTAAAAATTTATTACACGTGTAAAAATTAAATAAAACACACGTGTTATAAGATTATTTTGTAATTTTGTGTTTGGCATTTTATATAGATATTATTATGAGCACAAAATTAACATTAACGATACAAGGAGAAATCATTGAAAAAGCAAAAAGCTATGCAAAAGAACAAAATAGAAGTTTGTCAGATATTATAGAAAACTATTTAAAAATGATTACCAAAGATCAGCATCCCAAAAGCAAAAAACTGAATCCAGCAGTTGAATCATTAAAAGGTTCTTTTAAAATGCCAAAAAACATGGATTATAAAAAAGAGCTTAAGGAGAGAGTGGAAAAAAAATATTTATAAATGGATAGAGTTCTAATCGATACAGACGTTCTTCTAGATTTCTTCTTTGATAGAAAACCATTTGCAGAATATTCGGCCCAAATTTTAAATCTTTGTACAGAAAAAGAAATAAAAGGATTTACAACTCCGGTAATTATCTCAAACACATACTATTTGCTTAGAAAAACAGCCAAACATGCATTTGTAGTTGAAAAAATAAAACAACTTCTTACTTTTATTGATGTGATAAAAATGGATAAAACCACTGTAATACATGCGCTGAATTCTGAATTTAAAGATTTTGAAGATGCGCTACAAAATTTTTCGGCAATAGAAAATGGACAGATTAAAATTATTCTGACAAGAAATATAAAAGATTATAAAAAGAGTAAACTAGCTGTTTTAACACCTGAAGCTTATTTAAAAGTAATTGGTTTATAAAATTCGAATGCCTGCTTCATTAAATAATACTTTCTCCGTTTAAATTGGTGGTTAACACATCAGAAAACAAATTAAAAAACGGACGCAATGCTTTGAAACTGTTATCTACTTCTTCTAAGAAATTGGGTGCTAAAACTTCTTTATCTGTAAAGTTTTGAATAGCGATAAATCCTTTTTTACGCAATAAGTCAACATCTGGATGCTCTTTATCAAATCCTCTTGGTGCAGACTTTAATTCTTCACCCTCAAAAGTTTTTCCAAAATGTTTTATGTAATTGGTATCGTTTAAAATTGCTCTAAAGTCAGTTGCATCGAGTTCAATTTCTTTTCTAATTCTTAATAAGTCTTCTTTTTCTGGTTGCCAAAATCCGCCGCCAATTAAGGTTTCTCCTGGTTTTATTTGTAAAAAATAACCACCACGTAATTGCTTTCCTAATCTAGAAAATGAAACTGCTAAACGTGGATTATAAGGTGTTTTATCTTTAGAAAAACGCACATCTCTGTAAATTCTATAAATTTTCATTTTTTCTATTTCATCGTGCTTCTCAAGGTTTACTTGCATTTCTGAGAATAATTTTTTTACATCATTCTGAATTTCGGTAAATCTTGGTTTGTGTTCGGTAAACCATTCTCTGTTGTTGTTTTCTTTTAAATCTGATAAAAATTGAAAGGCTGATTTGTCGAATTGCATAAAGTGTTTTTTAGAAAGGTTCAATTTACAAAAAGATATTGAAAATAGTATTGTATTTTCGATGTTGAATGAAATTATCATCAAAACAAATACAGCAACAATACACCGGTTTTCTGCAAACACCTTGTTTATGGAAAAAAGATGCGGTTGTTGGTTTGCAACAGTTTAAAACTGAGCAAAAAGCAATTGCTTTTGATTTAGAAATTGATACAAAACTCCGTTTAGGAAAATATATTGAACGTTTTGTTTCTTTTCAATTACAACAAGAAAAGGCGATACAAATCTTGGCTGAGAACATTCAAATTCAGCGCGAAAAAATTACGTTGGGCGAATTGGATTGTTTGCTGTTAAAAGATAAAAAACCCATTCATTTAGAAATTATTTACAAGTTTTATGTGTACGATCCTTTGGTGGGGAATTTTGAAATAGCACATTGTATTGGTCCGAACAGAAAAGATTCTTTACTTCAAAAAGTAACAAAGCTTAAAGACAAACAATTGCCACTGCTCTACACTAACGAATGCGAATCGTATTTGAAAGAACTTGGTTTAGAATCATTAGAGATTGAACAACAAGTGTATTTTAAAGCACAATTGTTTGTTCCGTTTACTCAACAAAACATTCAGTTAAAAACGTTGAACCAAGATTGTATTGTTGGGTTTTACATCAACCAAAAAGAATTAGCAACTTTTAAAGAGTGTAAGTTTTACATTCCCACAAAAAAGGATTGGCTACTCAAACCACACACACAAGTAAATTGGCAACCTTTTATTGCTTTTGAAAAAGAAGTTTCTGAAATTCTCAACAAAGAAAGCTCTCCGCTTTGCTGGATGAAACATCCAAACGGAGAAATTTCTAAGTTTTTTCTTATTTGGTGGCAAGCATAGATTGTTTAAGTATTGATTTATTTTTATCAATAGAGTTTCTATGGATTCCCTTTTTCAAGAGAATGACATTACAAGTAGAAATTTATTTCTCTCTTCCCTTTAAAACGCCAACAACATCTTTTAATTGAAAACCTTTTGCTTGTAACAACAATAAATAGTGAAACAGCAAATCGGCACTTTCATTTAAGAACAAATCATCATTGTTGTCTTTTGCTTCAATAATTACTTCTACGGCTTCTTCTCCAACCTTTTGCGCTACTTTATTGATTCCTTCACTAAACAGCGAAGCAACATAAGAATTGTTCGTGTCAGCGTTCTTAATTCTACTTTCAATTTTTGTTTCTAGTTTAGAAATAAAGCCAAAATTTTCTTCATTGGGTTCATTCCAACAGGTATCAGTTCCTTTGTGACAGGTTGGTCCAGTTGGATTTACAGAAATCAGCAATGTATCCTTATCACAATCTAGTTTAATGTCTACCAGATGTAATACGTTTCCGCTTTCTTCTCCTTTTGTCCACAACCGATTTTTAGTTCTACTAAAAAAGGTCACCCGTTTTGTTTCTTGTGTTTTAGCAAATGCTTCTTGGTTCATATATCCCAGCATCAATACATTCTTGGTGGTTGCATCTTGAATGATTGCTGGAACTAATCCGTCGTTATTTTTATTGAAATCTATTGTCATATTTTTTAGTTTTTGCCACGAATTCACGAATAAATCATCTGTGAATCGTAGCGATTTTTATAATTTTATTGTCAGTTCGAGTATTTTTTTTGTTGACTGAGCGTAGTCGAAGTCAATAAAACAATTGTATCGAGAACTTTTTAATAATTTCTCTACGCTAAATACTGGTAGTTTCGACTACGCTCAACCACCATAATTTTTACAAGAAGTGACATTCCGTTATCAATCCGTGAATTCGTGGCTATTTTTACAATCTAACCGGAATTCCATTTTGATCTAATTCCTTTTTTAATTCGTTGATTTCTATTTCTTTAAAGTGAAAAACACTTGCTGCCAATGCTGCATCTGCTTTTCCTTTGATAAATGCATCTGTAAAATGTTGCATGGTTCCTGCGCCACCAGAAGCTATAATTGGAATGTTTACTAAACTTGATAATTGCGCCAAGGCTTCGTTTGCAAATCCGTCTTTCGTTCCGTCATTTTCCATCGACGTAAATAAAATTTCTCCTGCGCCGCGTTGTTCCACTTCTGTAGCCCAATCAAATAAATTCAGTTCTGTGGCTACTTTTCCGCCAACCAAATGCACTTTCCAAATTCCATTGACTCTTTTCGCATCAATAGCTACTGTAATACATTGACTACCAAACTTACTAGCCAACTCATTGATTAATTGCGGATTTTTTACTGCGGATGAATTGATAGAAACTTTATCTGCGCCAGAATTTAATAACACAGAAACATCTTGTACGCTAGAGATTCCGCCACCAACAGTAAACGGAATGTTTATTTGTTCTGCTACTTTTAACACCAATTCGATGAGTGTTTTTCGTTTTTCTTCTGTGGCAGAAATGTCTAAAAACACCAATTCATCTGCACCGTTTTCTGCGTATATTTTTGCCAATTCAACAGGGTCACCAGCATCTCGCAAGTTCACAAAATTGACACCTTTTACTGTTCTTCCGTCTTTGATGTCTAAACACGGAATGATTCTTTTTGTTAACATATTATCTTGTTTGTTAGTTCGAGTGAATTTTTTGTTGACTGAGCGTAGTCGAAGTCAATAAAACAGTTGTGTCGAGAACTTCAAATTGCTTCTCGATACAAAATCCTTGTAGTTTCGACTCCGCTCAACTACCGTAATTTCACTCGAACAGACATTTAGTTGTTAATTATAAATTGTTCTAATTGTTTCAATGAAATTCTATTTTCATAAATCGCTTTTCCAATAATGACGCCTTCGCAACCCATTTCTGCTAACTTCGGCAATTCATCAAAGGCTGAGATTCCGCCTGAAGCGATTAGTTTTAAAGACCTTTTCTCCTCGAACGCAGTCGAGAGGTCATTCGTTCTCGACTCCGCTCCAACTGACATTCTGCATTCTTTTAAAATATCTGCATACAATTGAAAGGAAGGTCCAGAAAGCATTCCGTCTTTTGCAATATCTGTAGAAATCACATATTCAATTCCCTTTTCTTGATAGTTTTGAATAAAAGGAATGATCTCTTGCTCACTTTCTTCCAACCAACCATTAGTTGCTATTTTTCCGTTATTTGCATCGGCTCCTAAAATGATTGTATTGCTTCCGTATTGAGCAATCCATTTTTCAAATAACTCAGGATTTTTTACAGCGATACTTCCGCCAGTAATTTGATTTGCACCAGAATTAAAAGCAATGGTAATATCTTCATCTGCTTTGATTCCGCCACCAAAATCGATTTTTAAACTGGTTTTTGACGCAATTAGTTCTAAGACTTTATAATTGATTATTTTGCTTGCTTTTGCGCCATCTAAATCCACTAAATGCAAATACTCAATGCCTGCTTGCTCAAATTCTTTGGCAACGTCTAACGGATTTTCATTGTATATTTTTTTTGTGTTATAATCGCCTTTTGACAATCGAACGCATTTTCCGTCGATGATGTCTATTGCTGGTATAATTCTCATGTTTTAGCTTTTGGCTATTAGCAAATGGCTAACAACTTTTTTTATAATTCTATGAAATTTTTTAAAATTTGTTCTCCCATTATGCCACTTTTCTCTGGATGAAATTGCACTCCGTAAAAATTGTCTTTTTGCAAAGCTGCAGCATATGCGATGTCGTAATTGGTTGTTGCAATGGTTTCTTCGCAATTTTCTGCGTAAAAACTATGCACCAAATACATAAATTCGTTTTCTTTAATTCCTGTAAATACATCCGATTTTAAATCAGAAATAGTATTCCAACCCATTTGCGGAACTTTTACTTTTGATGAAAAACGTTTCACTGTTGTATTAAAAATCCCCAACCCTTTGGTGTTTCCTTCTTCTGTTGATTTACACATCAATTGCATTCCTAAACAGATTCCTAAAACAGGTTGTTTCAAGGTCGGAATTATGGTATCCAATCCGCTTTTTTGCAACATGTTCATCGCAGAACTTGCTTCTCCAACTCCAGGAAATATCACTTTATCAGCAGCTCTTATTTCATCGATATTATTTGATAAAATAGCATCAACACCAAGCCGTTTAAAGGCAAACTGAATGCTTTTTATATTTCCTGCTCCGTAATCTATGATTATGATTTTCATATTTAGTAGTTAGGGTTTAGTAATTTGTAGTTAGTTTCTTACAAATCAAAATTCGTAATTTATAATTCGTAATTTTCATAACATTCCTTTTGTAGACGGTAACAGCATTTTATCTACATCTCTTTTTACCGCTACTTTGACTGCTTTTGCAAAAGCTTTAAAAATGGCTTCAATTTTATGGTGTTCGTTCGTTCCTTCTGCTTTGATATTTAAATTGCATTTTGCGCCATCAGTAAACGATTTAAAAAAGTGATAAAACATTTCTGTAGGCATTTTACCAATCATTTCTCGCTTAAAGTCGGCTTCCCAAACCAACCAATTTCTTCCACCAAAATCGATAGCAGCTTGTGCCAAACAATCGTCCATAGGCAAACAAAAACCATAACGTTCAATTCCTAATTTGTTAGCCAACGCTTTGTTGAATACTTCTCCTAAAGCAATTGCGGTGTCTTCAATGGTGTGGTGCTCATCAACTTCTAAATCGCCTTGTACTTGAATGTTTAAATCCATTTGCCCGTGTCGTGCAATTTGGTCTAACATGTGATCAAAAAAAGCAATTCCGGTAGCAATAGTACTTTTTCCTGTTCCGTCTAAATTGATGTCGATTTTAATCTTCGTTTCGTTGGTGTTTCTTTCTATAGAAGCTGTTCTTTGGGATACTTTTAAAAACTCGTAAATCGTTTTCCAATTCGATGTTTTTAAAGCTTGAGTTTCATTTTTGTAATTCAATGTTTCATCAGCAGTGATTAGAATTCCTTTTGCCTTTAAATTTTCTGCCAATTCAATATCCGTTAATCGATCTCCAATAACAAATGAGTTTTCTAAATCGTAATTTCCTTTCAAATACTTCGTTAACAAACCTGTTCTTGGTTTTCTGTTTTGCGAATTTTCTTCAGGAAAACTATTGTCTATTAGAATGTCATTAAAGACAATACCTTCATTTTTAAACGCCTGAATCACTTTATTTTGTGCAGGCCAAAAAGTAGCTGAAGGAAAAGAAGTTGTTCCCAAACCATCTTGATTGGTTACCATCACCAATTCAAAATCCAATTCTTCTGCAATGCGACTCAGCCATCTAAAAACACCTGGATAGAATTCTAATTTTTCTAAGCTGTCTAATTGATAATCGATGGGCGGCTCAATAACTAAGGTTCCGTCTCTGTCTATAAATAGTGCTTTTTTCATGATATTTTTTAATTAATTTCTTTTAAAATCTTTATTAATTCTTTATTTTCTGATGCAGTCCCAACAGTAATTCGCAAACAATTTTCACACAAAGGTTCTTTGCTTCTATTTCGAATTACAATTCCGTTTGAAAGTAATTGCTGATATCTTTTAGTAGCATCATCTACTTGTATCAATAGAAAATTTGCATCAGATGGATACACTTTTTCAATAAAATCAATGGATTTTAGTTCTTTTTCAAGTTGAAGTCTTTCATTTTTAATTTGTATAATTTCTTTTTGAACGGCATCAAAATCTAACAATCTATTGATTGCTTTTTGTTGTGATAATTCGTTTACGTTATAAGGCGGTTTTATGGAGTTCAACACGCTAATAATTTCTTTGGATGCATAACAAACTCCCAATCGAATCCCTGCCATTCCATACGCTTTTGATAAGGTTTGTGTGATGACTAAATTCGGGAATTCCTCTAATTTATTTAACCAATTTTCTTGTTCAGAAAAATCGATATAGGCTTCGTCAATCACTACCAAACCATTAAACTTTAATAACAATTCTTCAATTGCAGCAATAGAAAAACTATTTCCAGTTGGATTGTTTGGTGAACATAAAAATAGGAGTTTCGTGTTTGTATCAACTTCACTTAAAATCTGTGCAACATTTGGTTGAAAATTGGCTGTTAAAACAACTTTTATATTTTCAACTGCATTGATATTTGCCAACACTGAATACATTCCGTATGTTGGTGGTAATGTAATAATGTTGTCTTTATTCGGTTCACAAAAAGCTCTAAAAAGTAAATCCAACACTTCGTCACTTCCATTTCCTAAAAGGATGTTTTTAGTATCAATTTTTTTAATTTTTGACAGTAATTCTTTCACCGAATTTTGTTGCGGATCTGGATATCGATTAACACCATTTTCAAACGGATTTTCATTGGCATCTAAAAAAATCATTTCTTTATAATTTGCATTAATATATTCATCTCTTGCAGATGAATAGGGCATTAGAGATTTGATATTTTCTCTAATGAGGTTGTTGATGTTGAAATTTGTTTTCATTTTATATTTATGCTGTCACATCGAGTGAATTTATGACGTCAGGAATAAATTTGTATCGAGATGCTATTATCATTTGTTCTCGATACAATTTCTCGTTCCTCGAAATCACTCGAACTGACATTTATATTTATTTTATATTTTTTAACCGAATCGAAACCGCATTTTTATGCGCTTGCAATCCTTCTGCTGCTGCCATAATTTCTATTGATTTCCCTATGTTTTGAATTCCTTCTTTTGATATTTTTTGATAAGTAATACTCTTTAAAAAGCTGTCTAAATTAACTCCAGAATACGCTTTTGAAAATCCGTTTGTTGGTAAGGTGTGATTGGTTCCAGACGCATAATCTCCCGCACTTTCTGGTGTGTAATTCCCAATAAAAACCGAACCAGCATTTTCTGTTTTATCTACAAAAAAAGCATTATTTCTAGTGGCAATAATTAAATGTTCTGGAGCATATGCATTGATAAGATTTAACGCTGCGTTTTCATCTTCCATTAAAATCATTTTTGAATTTTCTAATGCTTTTGCTGCAATTTCTTTTCTAGGCAAGGCTGAGAGTTGTTTTTGGATTTCATTCTGAACGGATTCAATCAATTCTATGGAATCAGAAACCAATACAACTTGACTGTCGATTCCGTGTTCTGCTTGACTCAACAAATCTGAAGCAACAAAAGAAGCATTTGCAGAATCATCAGCAACCACTAACAATTCACTTGGTCCTGCTGGCATATCAATGGCAACTCCATATTTGGTGGCAATTTGTTTTGCAACCGTTACAAACTGATTCCCTGGTCCAAAAATTTTAGAAACTTTCGGAACACTTTCTGTTCCAAATGTCATGGCTGCAATTGCTTGAATTCCGCCCACTTTAAAAATTCTTGTTACTCCACAAAGAGTTGCTATGTACAAAATTGCGGGATTTATTTTTCCGTTTTTATCGGGTGGAGAACACAATACAGTTTCTTTACAACCTGCAATTTGAGCAGGAATTGCCAACATTAAAACAGTTGAAAATAACGGTGCTGTCCCGCCAGGAATGTACAAACCAACTTTTGAAATCGGTTTTTTTTCTTGCCAACATTGCACTCCGATAGTAGTTTCTACCACTACTTTCTCCGTTTTCTGTGCTCTGTGAAATTTTGTGATATTGTTTTTAGCAACTTCAATAGCTTCTTTTAGTTCTGATGAAACACAAGCAACAGCAGCTTCAATTTCTTCTATAGAAACCATCATACTTTCTAGAGCAACGTCATCAAACTTCTCTGTGTATCTAGCTACAGCTTTATCACCATTTTTTTGAACCGCTTCAAAAATAGATTCAACGATTATTTCAGTATCAGCTACTGTTTTTGTTGGTCTTTTTAGGATTTGCGTCCAGTCTTGTTCTGGTGGATTGTTTATGAATTTCATTACAGTACCATTTTTTCAATTGGACACACTAAAATTCCCTCTGCTCCTTTTTCTTTCAACACATCAATAATTTCCCAAAATTGATTTTTATCAATCACAGAGTGCACAGAACTCCAACCTTTTGTTGCCAACGGTAAAACAGTCGGACTTTTCATTCCAGGTAAAACGGCAATGATTTCTGACAGTTTTTCATTCGGAGCATTTAACAGGACATATTTTGAATTTCGTCCTTTTAAAACAGCCTTAATCCGAAATTGCAATTTGTTTAATACTTGTTGATTTTCATTAGAGATTAAAGGAGAAACTGCCAAAACCGCTTCCGATGTTAACAACACCTCTACTTCCTTTAAATTATTTTTAAAAAGGGTGCTTCCGCTTGATACGATATCACAAATTCCGTCTGCCAACCCAATATTCGGAGCAATTTCTACAGAACCATTAATGATGTGTAATTGCGTATCAACCCCTTTATCAAGCAAGTATTTTTTTACTGTATTTGGGTATGATGTGGCAATTTTTTTGTTGTTAAAATACTCGATTCCGTTATAGATTTCACCTTTAGGAATTGCCAAAGAAACCTTGCATTTAGAAAACCCTAATTTTTCTGCGATGTTGATATCTTCACCTTTTTCTATCAGCACATTTTCTCCGATAATGGCAATGTCTACAACGCCGTCTCTAAGGTATTGCGGAATATCTCCGTTTCTCAAGTAAAAAACTTCCAACGGAAAATTACTTGAAACTGCTTTTAACTGGTCTTTTCCGTTGTCGATGGAAATACCGCAATCTTTTAAAATTTGTAAGGAATCTTCGTTTAATCTTCCTGATTTTTGAATGGCTATTCTTAGTTTACTCATTTTTTTTGAAATTTGTTTGAGTAAACCGAAAGGAAATATCTGTGTAAGAAAAAACCCGTTCGATGTACTCAAACGGGTTTAAAATATATGTTGAATTTATTCAATACACTTTCACTTCGCTTGAGTCGAATTATGAAAATGATGATGATGGTTTTGAATAAATGTCATGTCGTTGTTTTTAACTCCGCAAATATTGTGATTTTAATTTTTAATACACAAATGATTTCCGATAAAGTTTGATTAAAATGTATCTCTTCTTTTTTATTGTAAGAATCACTAAGACTCTAAAGGAATTTCAGGTAATTTATTTTTAAAACTTGGCGCATTATCTCTATAAGAAACTACTTTCTTTTTAGAAACCGTTACTAATAAATCTTCATTTAAGGTAAATAGAGTCCCTACTCTAAAAGAATCCATAAGTAGTATTTCCAATTCAGAAATTGCCTCGTTTAAAGAAAATTGTTTGTATTGGTTTTCGGTTGCATAGCGATATTTAAACTGAAATATTTCTTTATTATCAACCACAAACAAACGCATATATACATTTTGTAAACCTAAACTTTTTCTAACAGGCTTACTCAACGTTAGCTTTACAAATTCGTCCTTTATAACGTTTTGTTGTAATGTTTCAAAAAAATGGTTAAATTCAGTCATGCTGCAAAGATAAAATGTTTATTTAAAAATCAAGCGTGTAAAAACAGCTTTATGATCAGAGGGCCAATCTAATTCTGAAGCTAAAAAAATATCATTTTCTGTTCCCTTTATAGATAATTTATTTTTCACATAGTAACCTCTAGGTCCTATAATTGCAGATTTTAACACAGAAATACCTTTCCCTTTATAATAAATAAAATCAATGCGATCTCTTTCATCTGCTTTTGGTGCCCAACTTGTACTTTTATTTTTGCTATATGAAGAAGGCCAAGTAAATCCTGGATTTTTAACTGTATTTGGATAGATTTCTCTATAAGAATCTATAAACCCATTTTCTTTTAAAACAATACTATTTTGCCAATTTATGACTAACTTATTATGATTAAACAAGTTTTTAGTATTCTTTTGCCAATCTAAATGAGAAGGTTCGTTAAAATCACCTAAAAGTACAATCGGAGTTGCATTATTTTGAATAGACTTTAAAAAATCATTTATTTGTTCATCTCTTTGAGAAGATAAATTATAAGATAAAATACTATCAATTGATTTTATGGGCTTTAATTTACTATTACTATCAATTATTTCTCCCCAGTTTGGTGTTCCTCCAAAATATCCTCTAGGTAAATAACATGCGTATTTTGTATAATCGAGATGCGCAACAGCAACTGTAATTATTTTTCCTTTTATATCAACTGTAAATTTTCCTATTCTACCATTTCCTGTTAAAACTGAATCGATAATTGGATACTTACTCAATAATGATATATCACCACCTACATATCCTCGATAATAGTTTTTATTACTTTCTTTTAAAGCTTGTTGAATTTTAGTTGTCCAATCTCCAACATAATTTCTAACTTCAGTAAAACCAATAATATCTGGGTTTACCGTTTCAATAATCTTTTTTATTTGATTAAAACCATTATCAACCTTCGTCCCTTCATGGTAAATATTGAAAGCTACAAAATCCACTTCATTTTCTTTAGAACAGCTAGAAAATAAGATGAATAAGCCTACAAAGAATAATTTTGTTTTTATTGAGATCATTCAGTAAAAATACTTTTTTAAATAAAAAAAGAGCTACATTTTGTAGCTCTTTTAAAAATAGTTTATTCTTTATTATGCTTTAAATACAATTTTACGCATACGTAAACTTAAAGGAGTTACCTCTAAGTACTCATCTTCTTTGATGTACTCCATATTTTCTTCCAAAGAGAAATCAACTTTCGGTGCAATTTTCATCGCTTCATCTGTACCCGATTTACGCATGTTTGTCAATTGTTTTCCTTTAATCAAGTTTACAGCCATATCTTCTGACTTCGAATTTTCTCCAATTACCTGACCAATATAAATCTCTTGATTGATATCAATAAAGAAACGCCCTCTATCTTGTAAACGATTTAATGCGTATGCAGTTGCTTTACCAGCTGCAGAAGAAACGATTGCTCCTTTAATATCTTCGGTAAAATCACCTTTATAAGGTCCGTATTCACTAAATCTATGGTTGATAATTGCTGTACCTGCTGTTGCAGTTAAAATTCTATTACGCAATCCAATCAATCCTCTTGAAGGAATTGTAAATTCTAAATGTTGTAAATCTCCTTTAGGCTCCATGATCATTAAATCACCTTTACGTAAAGAAACTAAGTTTACCGCTTTAGAAGCAGATTCTTCTGGTACATCTATAGACAATGTTTCCATTGGCTCGTGTTTCTTACCATCAATCATTTTAATAATTACTTGTGGTCTTCCCACTTGTAATTCATATCCTTCTCTACGCATGGTTTCAATCAAAACAGATAAGTGTAAAACTCCACGTCCGTAAACATTGAATTTATCTTCACTATCTGTTGTTTCAACTTTTAATGCTAAGTTTTTCTCTAATTCTTTAAACAGTCTATCACGAATGTGACGAGAAGTAACATATTTTCCTTCTTTACCAAAGAAAGGAGAATTGTTAATGGTAAACAACATACTCATGGTAGGTTGATCAATTTCTGTTCTTGGCAATGCTTCTGGATTTTCTAAATCAGCAATCGTGTCACCAATTTCGAATCCTTCAATACCTGTAATTGCACAAATATCTCCACAAGGCACTTTATCTACTTGAATTTTACCCATTCCTTCGAATACGTGCAATTCTTTAATTCTTACTTTTTTAGTAGAGCCGTCAGCTTTACATAACATGTAATCTTTACCAGCTTCTAAATCTCCACGGAAAATACGTCCGATAGCAATTCTTCCTGTAAATGAAGAAAAGTCTAATGAAGTAATTTGCATTTGTGGTGTTCCTTCGTTGTACTTCGTTTCTGGAATAGATTCCAATACAGCATCTAATAAAGGAATAATGTTATCCGTTTCGTTTTTCCAATCAGTACTCATCCAATTGTTCTTTGCAGAACCATAAATAGTTGCAAAATCTAATTGCTCTTCTGTAGCTTCTAAAGCAAACATTAAATCAAAAACTTTTTCATGAACTAAATCAGGTGTACAGTTTTCTTTATCTACTTTATTTACAACTACAATTGGTGTTAATCCTAAATCCAAGGCTTTACCTAATACAAAACGAGTTTGTGGCATTGGTCCTTCAAATGCATCAACCAATAATAAAACACCATCAGCCATTTTTAATACACGTTCTACTTCACCACCAAAATCGGCGTGACCAGGTGTATCAATTACATTAATTTTTGTTCCCTTATAATTTATTGATACGTTTTTAGAAAGAATAGTAATTCCTCTTTCGCGCTCTAAATCGTTATTATCTAACAATAAATCTTTACGTTCTTTACGATCGTCTAAGATTTTTGCTTGATCGATAATCTTATCAACTAACGTTGTTTTTCCGTGATCTACGTGGGCTATAATAGCGATATTTCTAATTGATTGCATACTTGCTTATTTTGAAGCTGCAAAAGTAGTGTTTTAAATTGGAATTTAAGAAGTTAAAAGTTGAATAGTTTTTTCTCTTTATTTAAGGTCGATATCTATAGAATCCTCTCTAAATGAGCTGGGTAGAATATCTGGAATCAATTTTATTAAAAGAGGCAACAACAATGCTCCGCCAGGAAGCATAAAAACAGCTAAAGCAGGAACGCTTTTGCAAATATCTATCAACTGTTCTTTAACTTTCTTTTTTTCCTCAGAAGTAAGTTTTTTGTGAGTAGATTTTGTTAATAATGTAAGTAATTCTTTGCTTTCTCTTATTTCTTTAGCAAGTCGTTTCTTATTTTTGTAAATACTTTCTTTTATTTCTTGAATTGTTGTACTCACTATAGTTTACGTCGTTTTTTTTCTGCTTTAATTAAATTCAGTTCTCTGCTTGTTTGTCCAGCAACAGACGTGTTTTCTTCTGCTCTTCTAATTAAATATGGCATCACATCTCTAACAGGACCAAAAGGAACATATTTTGCAACATTATATCCTTGATTTGCTAAATTAAAACTGATATGATCGCTCATTCCATATAACTGACCAAACCACATCCGAGCATCATTCGGAGAAATAGAATGTTTTTTTGCCAATTCCATTAGCAAAAATGAACTTTCTTCATTATGTGTTCCAGCAAACAATGCCATCTTTGGATGTTCCATCATATAGGCAATTGCTGCGTTATAATTTTCATCTGTTGCTTGTTTGTCTGCACAAATTGGAGATGTATATCCTTTTTCTTTTGCTCTCTCTCTTTCTTTTTCCATATAAGCACCACGGACAACTTTCATACCAATATGATATCCTTTTTGATGTGCTCTTTTATACAAACCTTTTAAATAATCCATTCGATCATGTCGATACATTTGCAACGTGCTAAAAACAATTGCTTTTTTTGTGTTATAGATTTCCATTAATTCTTCAATTAAATCATCCGCAGCTGTTTGCATCCAACTTTCTTCTGCATCAATTAACAACGGAACATCTTTTTCTGCAGCAACTTTACAAACTGCATAATAACGTTCTACAACACGTAACCACTCCGATTTTTCATCAACAGTTAACGTTTCTCCTTCTGTAATTTTTTGATACAATGCAAAACGCCCAAAACCGGTTGGTTTAAAAACGGCAAACGGAATCGATTCTTTTTCTTCGCAAAAATCAAGAATACGAAGTATTTTATGCAACGTTTTATCAAATTCTTCTTCACTTTCTTTACCTTCAACCGAATAATCTAACACCGAATTTACTTTCTTAGTAAACATATTGTCAATGTTTGGCAAGCAATCTTCTTCGGTTACTCCACCACAAAAATGATCAAAAACTGTAGAACGAATTAACCCTTCTACAGGTAAATGTGCTTTTAATGCAAAGTTGGTAACCGCAGTTCCTATACGAACCATCGGCTGGTTCTGTATCATTCTAAATAAAAAATAAGCGCGTTCTAATTGAGAATCAGATTTTAAAGAAAATGCTACTTCCGTGTTTTCAAAAAGTTTCATAAATAAACAGTTGTCATATATTCTAACAAAGATAGTTTTAATGTGTAACTATTTCAATTTTTTCTGCTTAATTTGCGGCTATAATTTGCAAGAAATGAAATCTATTAAAGCAGCAACCTATTTTGTTCATTTTGAAGAAAATGGATACAACGCATTAAATATATTAATCACTTCTAAATCGTATTCTTCTATATTTATTTTGGTAGATGAAAATACACACGAATCTTGTTATGGGAAATTTATTCCGAATTTAGTTGCTAATTGTCCGATTGAATTGATAGAAATTGAATCTGGTGAAATAAATAAAAACTTAGAAACTTGTGTTGGTGTTTGGAATGTGTTAACCGAATTAAATGCTGATAGAAAAAGCTTGTTAATTACACTTGGCGGTGGTGTTATTAACGATATAGGTGGCTTTGTAGCTGCAACTTTTAAACGCGGAATCGATTTTGTAAATATTCCAACAACATTATTAAGTATGGTTGATGCTTCTGTTGGTGGAAAAACTGGTGTTGATTTAGGCGTATTAAAAAATCAAGTTGGTTTGTTTGCAAACCCAGAAATGGTAATTGTAGATACAAACTATTTAGAAACGGTTACTCCAAGAGAAATTAGATCTGGAACAGCAGAAATTATAAAATATGGATTAACGTACGATGCAAGTTTGTACGAAAAAATTAAAGACTCAAAAAACTTAGATATTACGGAGTTAATTCACCGTTCTATAGAAATTAAAAACGAAGTTGTTCTACAAGATCCAAAAGAAAAAAATCTTCGAAAAATCTTAAATTTTGGTCATACTATTGGTCATGCAATAGAATCTTATTTTCTAGAATCTGAAGCGAAGGAAAACTTAACTCACGGTGAAGCCATTGCCATCGGAATGGTTTGTGAGTGTTATGTGTCTTCAGAAATTCTTGATTTCCCTAAAAACGAATTAAAAAAGATAAAACAACTCGTACTAAGCCTTTACGGAAAAATCGAAATTTCAGAAGAAGATTTTAGCGGTATTTTAGACTACTTAAAACACGATAAAAAGAATGTTGGCGGACAAGTTAATTTTGTGTTGCTAATTGATTTAGAACACACAAAACTAGATTGTAGAGTTTCTACAGAATTAATTATTAAAAGTTTAAAATACTATAATTCTTAAATAGGTCTCTCCACTTTGGTCGAGATTGTAAAGGTTACCTAATTCGAGGACAAAATTAAGAATATTTAATTTTGTTTTTATGAGAAATAACACAGAAGATTTAACGTTAGTTCGAAATTATATTCTATATATTTAATAAACTTCTTTATTATAAATTTTATCACAATACAAAGACAACTCTTAGTTCACATTCACTTTTAAAGACTCATAAATATCTTCATAAACAGGTAAAATATTTTTAATAGAAAACTGCTTGGTATGTTCTTTTGCATTTTGTTTAAATTGCAACAACGTTGCATCGTCTTTTACAATTTTTAATGCATTATTCGCCATATCTTCTACATCTTCAACATCACTTAAATAACCTGTAACTCCATGAACATTTACTTCTGGTAAACCTCCAGAATTTGATGAAATCACAGCCGTTTCAGCCGCCATTGCTTCTAATGCTGCCAGCCCAAAACTTTCTGTTTTAGAAGGCAACAAAAACACATCAGTATAACATAAAATTTCTGTTACTTCAGAACTGTTTCCTAAGAACAGAACATCTTTTTTAATTCCAAGTTTTTTTACTAATAACTCAGCATTTCTTCTTTCTGGACCATCACCAACCATTAATAATTTACATGGAATTGCTCTGTGTACAATTTCAAAAGTTCTGATCACATCTTCAATTCTTTTTACCGGTCTAAAATTACTGATGTGTGTAAAAATACGTTCGTTGGGTTGTGCCAATGCAATTCGCTGACATTCTTGTTCATGCGCTTTTTCATATTTATCCGTATCAATAAAGTTATGAATTACTTGTATGTCTTTTTTAATATTGAATAAACGTAAAGTATCTTCTTTTAAACTTTTAGAAACCGTAGTAACCACATCAGAATTATTGATGCTAAATTCTACTGCTGTTTTGTAGTTTGGATGACTTCCAACCAACGTAATATCTGTTCCGTGTAACGTTGTAACTACTTTAATCTCAATTCCTTTTTCTTTTAACATTTGCTTTGCCATATAAGCTGCATACGCATGTGGAATCGCATAATGTACGTGCAAAATTTCTAGCTTATATTTCTCTACAACTTCTACCATTTTTGATGACAACGCCAACTCATAAGGTTGGTATTGAAACAACGGATATTCTTCCATCATTACTTCATGAAAATGTAGATTATGGGAAATAAAATCCAATCGAACTGGTTGATTATACGTAATAAAATGGATTTCGTGTCCTTTATCTGCCAAAGCCATTCCTAATTCTGTTGCCACTACTCCACTTCCTCCATAAGTTGGATAACAAACAATACCTATTTTCATATGTAATATTAAATGATTGAAAATTCAAAAATTGAATTATTGAAATAATTTATTAGTTGTAAATATAAAGCTAATCTTACAGTTGAAATCAAAATAAAATCATAAAAAAAGAGCTTCTTCAAACAAAGAAAAAGCTCTTAATATATATTTTACACTTAACAAACTTTCCCCTTTATGGAAATGTCTGAAAGACAAAGGGGATTTTTAGTAATCTCCTAATGTTTCTGGGTTTTGAGCCAACGCATTTTCTAATTGCTCATCATTTGGTGCTTTACCATGCCACGCATGTGTTCCCATCATAAAATCAACTCCATTCCCCATTTCTGTATGCAATAAAATACACACTGGTTTTCCTTTTCCTGTTCTAGATTTTGCGTCAGCAATTCCTTCTAAAACAGAAGCAATGTCATTTCCTTTTTCTACCTCTAAAACATCCCAACCAAAAGCTTCAAATTTTGCTCTGATACTTCCCATTGGCAATACATCATCTGTTGATCCATCAATTTGTTTTCCGTTTAAATCTACTGTAGAAATAAGATTGTCAATTTTCTTACCTGCTGCATACATAGCAGACTCCCAAATTTGACCTTCCTGTAATTCTCCATCACCATGTAACGTATATACTAAATGCGAATCGTTGTTTAATTTCTTCGCTTCTGCAGCTCCAATTGCAACACTCATTCCTTGTCCTAAAGAACCAGAAGCAATTCTAATGCCTTCTAAACCTTCATGTGTTGTTGGATGTCCTTGCAAACGCGAATTTAATTTTCTAAATGTTGCTAATTCTTCTACTTTAAAAAATCCTGTATGCGCCAAAACGCTATAAAAAACTGGAGAAATATGACCATTTGATAAAAAGAATACATCTTCGTTAATTCCGTCCATTTTAAAATCGGTAGAATAGTCCATTACTTCTTGATAAAGACACGTAATAAATTCTGCACATCCTAAAGAACCTCCTGGATGACCTGAATTTACTGCATGAACCATGCGTAAAATATCTCTTCTAACTTGTTGGGTAAAAATTTCTAAGCGTTCTACTGTTGTTGACATGTGTGTTTTATTTGTTGCTGACAAAAGTACTTTTTTAAATGCGATTTGACAACGGCATTTTTACCTTTTTATTGACATAAAGTAGAAGTTATTAAGAAATAGTAAATGAATTGTTCTCTATACATCACGCCTAAAAGCGTGACACACGAACTGACAGATAAAAAAGTAACTGCGTTGCTACGTTTTTTGTTTCTTCTTTTTTGCTGCAGGAAATAATACATTGTTTAATATCAATCTGTAACCTGGAGAATTTGGATGTAAATCCAATTCGGTTTTTGGATCTCCTACTCTGTGTTGATAATCTTCAGGATCGTGACCGCCATAAAAGGTAAACATTCCTTTTCCTTTAGTTCCATGAATATAACGCGCTTCTCTATTTACTTTACTTTCTCCCATTACCAAAACGGTTGGCTTTACGGTATTTCGATCAAAAGATGTTGTTTGTCCCATAAAACCTTTTACCAATTGCGTGTGATTTTGCGTTAACATTGTCGGAATTGGATCCCACTTTGCAGAATATTCTTGTAGATAAAAATAATCAGAAGTTTTCGGAATTCTACGTTTGCGTGTCATATCTATTGATGAAAACTCGTAGGTTGTTGGATTTCGAACTAGGATGTAATTTTCAAACGCAAAGGTTTTTGAAAAATCTATTTTAGTTTGATAATTTGGTTCTGACGAATCTCCATCAAACATGGTTTCTGCAATATCTACACCTTCGGCAGATAAGGCAATGTCAAAACTATCGGTTGCAGAACACATGGCAAACATAAATCCGCCACCAATTACATAATCTCTAATCTTTTTAGAAACCGCTAATTTTTCTTGAGATACTTTATCGTACCCTAATTTCTTTGCCAATGCTTCTGCTTGTTGTTTTCTTTCAATATACCAAGGTTCTGCTCTAAAACTTCCATAAAAACGTCCGTATTGTCCAGTGAAATCTTCGTGATGCAAATGCAACCATTCGTATAACAATAACTTATCATTTAAAACTTCTTCGTCGTAAATAACGTCAAACGGAATCTCTGCATATTTTAACACCATGGTAACTGCATCATCCCAAGGCATTTTATCTTTCGGAGAATATACTGCTATTTTAGGAGCTTTTTCTAACGTAACCGCTTCTTGGTTTTTAGACGGAGAAGAAATATCTTGCAATATCAATTGGGCTTTTGCATCAGAAATCACTTGGTACGAAACGCCACGAATTTTACATTCTTTGATAATAGCCTCATTATTTTCTATTAAAAATGCGCCACCATCATAATTTAATAACCATTTTGCTTTTACATTGTTTTGCAATGAAAAGAAAACAATTCCGTAGGCTTTTAAATGATTCTTTTGATTTTCTGCACTCATTGGTATGTAAATAAATTGTGCCAAAAGTGAATTGGTAAGCAGTAAAAAAGCGAGTATGGAAATATGTTTTTTCAATAAATTTATATTTTTGAATTAAACCTAAATGTCATTCCCATGGAAATGGGAATCTAAACTTTCTTTATTATGGATTCCCGATTTCTCGGGAATGACAAACCACAAAATTATTACTAAAATTTAAAAAGGAACATCAGTATTATCATCTTCTATACCAAAAGCATCTTTTGGACTGATAAATTGATCTGGAGAAACGTCATTCATTTTAGATTGGAATTCAGAGCTAAACCCTTCTTCTAAATCTGAGAATTTTGCCAAATGTCCAGTAAATTTTAAACGTATATTTTCCAATCCACCATTTCTATGTTTTGCAACAATAAATTCTCCTTGTCCCTCACATGGTGTATGATCGTCATCATCCCATTCTGTAACTCCGTAATATTCTGGTCTAAAAATAAACGATACAATATCTGCATCTTGCTCAATCGCTCCAGATTCACGTAAATCAGATAATAGTGGTCTTTTAGATCCACCACGTGTTTCTACCGCACGCGATAACTGAGATAATGCAATAACAGGAACTGCCAATTCTTTTGCCAACGCTTTTAAGTTTCTAGAAATTGTAGAAATTTCTTGTTCACGGTTTCCTCCACCTTTTCCTGCAGAACCACCAGCGGTCATCAATTGTAAATAATCAACAACAATAATTTTTACGCCATGTTGCGAAACCAAACGTCTTGCTTTTGCTCGTAAATCGAAAATAGATAATGATGGTGTATCATCAATAAAAATAGGAGCATCAGATAATTTTTTAACTTTTACATTTAATTGTTCCCATTCGTGTGCTTCTAAATTTCCTTTACGTAGTTTTTCTGAAGTTAATCCTGTTTCAGAAGAAATCATACGCGTAATTAATTGTACAGAAGACATCTCTAGAGAAAATAATGCAACTGGATGACCGAAATCTATCGCCATATTTTTTGCCATAGAAATTACAAAAGCTGTTTTTCCCATTCCAGGACGCGCAGCAATAATAATTAAATCGGATGGTTGCCAACCAGAAGTCAATGCATCTAATTTAGAAAAACCTGTTTCTAAACCACTCATTCCTTCTTGATTAGAAATATCTTGAATTTTCTTTAAGGCTTGTTTTACTAAATCTCCTGCATCTTCAGAACCTTTCTTTAAATTTCCTTGTGTAACTTCAAATAATTTTCCTTCGGCCAAATCTAATAAATCAAAAACATCAACGGTTTCATCATACGCAGTTTCAATAATATCGCTAGAAATTGATATCAATTTACGTTGAATGTATTTTTGCAGTATAATACGTGCATGATATTCTATATGTGCAGAAGAAGCTACTTTTTGTGTTAAGTTGATGAGGTAAAAATCGCCACCAACCAACTCTAACTTTCCGTCTTTTCTAAGTTGTTGAGAAACAGTAAGTAAATCTGTAGGTTCAGAATTTTGAAACAAGGTATAAATTGCAGCGTAAATTTCTTGGTGTTTTTTATCATAAAAAGCATCTGGATGTAAAATATCAATAACATCATCAATTCCTTTTTTATCAATCATCATTGCCCCCAACACAGCAATTTCTAAATCTAATGCTTGTGGTGGTATTTTACCTTTTTCTAAGCTAATAATTTTCGCTTTATCTACCTTTTTACCTTGTAAAGATTTTATTTCCTCCATAAGAACAAATGTAGTTTTTTAGGTTGATACTTTTAATCTGTAATTTTTATTTCTTTATACACATTTTTTGTTCACTAAAATGTTATTAACATGTTAACAACACCTCAAGATTTAATTATTTGACTATTTTTAATACAAAATTTAAGATAATTAATTGTTTAAATTGTCTCCTCGATCGGAGTCGAGAGGTTGTGAATAGTTCTCGACTCCACTCGAACGGACAATACGTTCTAATTTAATATTATTTAAAGACAAAACTCAAAACTATTTCTCTATTTTTGAAACGATGAAAAACAAAAAGCTAAACATTTTTCTTTCTATTTTATTTGTATTTCAAATTGTATTTGTACAATTGATTAGCCGATATCCAAGTTTTATTGAACAATACTACTCAAATGGAATTTATCTTTTTACAAGTAAGTTTTTACGAATCCTTTTTGGTTGGATTCCTTTTTCGTTTGGTGATTTAGTAATTGGTTTTTTGTTTTTTGTTTCATTTCGATTTATCTATCGTTTATTTAAAGATAAATTTAAAAAATTAAAATCAAAATTACTACAAGTAATTGCTTTTATTTCAATTGTTTACAGTTGTTTTTATTGGTTTTGGGGATTTAATTATTTTAGAGAATCCTTAGCAAAAAGTTTAGGATATAATCAAACAAAATATACCACAGAACAACTTACAGAAGTTTCTAAAAATATCATTCAGCAATTAAACAAAACGCAGTTTTTAATTACAAAGAATGATTCTCTAAAAATTGTAAACCCATATTCTCAAGAAGAAATGTATCAAAAAGCGCTTTCTGGATATACAAATCTAGCCAACACATATCCGCAATTTGAATATCGTTTTAAATCTGTAAAAAGTTCGTTGATGAGTTTGCTTCAGACCTACAACGGAACCTCTGGATATTTTAATCCGTTTACTGGAGAAGCACAAGTAAATGATTTAATTCCTAAACCAGGTTATCCAACTACGGTTTGTCATGAAATGGCGCATCAATTGGGAATTGCAGCAGAAAACGAAGCCAATTTTGTTGGTTATTTAGCGGCGCTATCTAACGACGATATCTATTTTAAATATGCAGCGTACAGAATGGCTTTTAGTTATTTAATTTCTGAAGTTAGAAAACGCAATAAAACCATTTTTAATACATTAATAAATTCCGTTAACAAAGGTATTTTAATCGATTTTAAAGAAAGTTCAGCCTTTTGGAATCAATATAAAAACCCGATTGAACCATTGATTAAAAAAGGGTATAACTCATATTTAAAAGCAAACAATCAAGCAAAGGGGATCCAATCTTACAACTATGTAGTTGATTTAATTATCAGTTATTCTAATCATTCAAAAAAATATTGATACTCTTAAAATTATGTTAAAGTACTATTAATTACAACTTAACAACTATGTTCTTAATAAATTTATAAACTAAAACAAACTTAACTAATGAAAAAAACACTACTATTATTCTTGTTTTTGTCAACTTTGGTTGTACAAGCGCAAGAATATTTTCCAACAAACTCTGGTGTTAAGACTACAGAAAATACAACTGTAGCTTTTACCAACGCAAAAATTTATGTAACACCTACACAAATTATTAACAAAGGAACTTTACTTGTAAAAGATGGTAAAGTTATTTCGGTTGGTAAACGTGTTAGCATTCCTAATGGAACTAAAATAATAGATCTATCTGGAAAGACAATTTATCCTTCTTTTATAGAAGTATATTCTAATTTTGGAATTAAAAACCCAACTCCACCAAGAAACACAAGTAGAATTAGGCAATACGAAGCAAATAGAAAAGGATATTATTGGAATGATCATATTAGACCAGAAACCAATTCTTTTTCATCATTTAAGTATGATGCAAGTAAAGCAAAAAGCTTATTAAAAGCTGGCTTTGGAGTTGTAAATACACATTTACAAGATGGAATTATTCGTGGAAGTGGTGTTTTAGTAGCATTAAATTCTAACTCTACAGATGCTTATCGAATTCTTGACACAAAATCTGCTCAATATCTTTCTTTAAATAAAAGTAGAATGTCTAGACAAGCATACCCAAGTTCATTTATGGGTACAACTGCTTTATTAAGGCAAGTCTATATGGATGCTAATTGGTATGAGTCTGGAAATGCTAAAAACAAAGATCGCTCTTTAGAAGCTTTGATTGCTAATAAAGGTCTTTCTCAAATATTTGATGCTGGTGGAACGAACTTAAATGCTATTAGAGCTGATAAGGTTGGTGATGAAAGCGGAGTTCAATATAGTTTTGTAGGTTCTGGTTTAGAATATGAAAATATTCAACAGATTAAAAACATGAATGCAACTATGATTGTTCCAATAAATTTTAGAAAAGCATATGATGTCTCAAATCCATATTTAGCAAATCAATTAGAATTGAATGATATGAGAAGATGGAATCAAGAACCATCAAATTTGTCTGTTCTAGCTAAAAATAATGTAAACTTTACTATTACTACTCATACATTAAAATCGTTAACTGGATTTCAAAAAAACATTCAGAAAGCAATACAATATGGTTTAGATGAAACAAAAGCATTAGAAGCATTAACAACAGTTCCTGCAAAATTACTAGGAAAATCTTCAGAAATTGGAACTTTACAAAAAGGTTATTATGCTAACTTTTTAATTACTTCAGGAGCCATTTTTGACAGTAAAACAAAAATTTACGAGAACTGGGTTCAAGGAAATAAACATGTTATTAATAACATGAACCTGGTTGATGCTAGCGGAGAATATTTATTGAGTTTTAATAACAAGAGTTTAACCTTAATTATTTCTGGAACTCCAGGAAAACAAAAAGGAGCGCTTAAAAATGGAACTAAAAAATTAAAATCTAAGTTTTCGTTTAAAGATAGTTGGGCTTCAATTACACTGAACAATCAAAATAACACTTCTAAATTTACACGTTTTGTTGGAGCTTTAAATGCAAATCAAAATAGTTTTTCTGGAACTGTAATAGATGAAAACGGGAATGAATCTTCTTGGACAGCAATAAAAAAGAATACTGTAAAAAAGAAAGCATCTAAAAAGAAAAAAACAGAGACTTCAACTCCATTTGTTTCTCCGGTAACGTATCCTAATGTTGGTTACGGATTTACTTCTAAACCTAAACAAGAAACTATTCTTTTTAAAAATGCCACAGTTTGGACAAGTGAAAAAACTGGCGTTTTAAAAAATACTGATGTCTTGTTAAAAGATGGAAAAATTACTCAAATAGGTAAAAACTTGAGAGCTCGTGGCGCAAGAGTTGTTGATGCAACTGGCAAACATTTAACAGCTGGTATTATTGATGAGCATACACATATTGCTTTGTTTAATGTAAATGAAGGCGGTCAAAATTCTTCTGCAGAAGTTACTGAAGAAGATGATATAAATCCTGCTGACATGAATATCTATAGAAATTTAGCAGGTGGTGTTACTTCTGGTCAATTACTACATGGTTCTGCAAATCCTATTGGAGGAAGATCTGCTATTATCAAATTAAAATGGGGAGAAACTTCTGAGAATATGGTCTATAAAAATGCACCTAAGTTTATCAAATTTGCTTTAGGAGAGAACGTAAAACAATCTCGCTCTACAAATGGCACTAGATTTCCACAAACCAGAATGGGTGTAGAACAAGTATTTACAGATTATTTCCAAAGAGCCAAAGAATATGATGCACTAAAGAAAAGTGGAAAACCTTATCGTAAAGATTTAGAAATGGAAGTTATTGCAGAAATTTTAAATAAAGAACGTTATGTAACTTCTCATTCTTATGTACAATCTGAAATTAATATGTTGATGAAAGTTGCAGAAAAATTTAATTTTAACATCAACACGTTTACACATATTTTAGAAGGATATAAAGTTGCTGACAAAATGAAAGCTCATGGAGTTGGTGGTTCTACCTTTGCTGATTGGTGGGCATATAAATATGAAGTTAATGATGCAATTCCATACAATGCAGCAATTATGAATGATGTTGGAGTTACAGTTGCAATTAATTCTGATGATAGAGAAATGTCTAGAAGATTAAATCAAGAAGCTGCAAAAACCATTAAATATGGCGGAATGACAGAATTAGAAGCTTGGAATATGGTGACTATCAATCCTGCAAAATTATTGCACTTAGATGATAGAGTTGGTAGTATAAAAGTTGGTAAAGATGCAGATGTTGTGTTATGGACAGATCATCCATTGTCAATTTATGCAAAAGCACAAACAACAATTATAGATGGAACCGTTTATTTTGATTTAGAAAGAGATTTAGCTCAAAGAGAAGCCGTTAAAAAAGAACGTAGTCAATTAATGAACTTAATGCTAAACGAAAAAAATAATGGTGGGAAAGTTCAGGCTCCAAAAATGAATATCAAAAGAGAGGCGACATGTGAAACAGGAATACATAAATTAAACTAAGAAATTATGAAAAAACAACTTATATATAGCATCTTATTTTTCTTACTAATAGGAAATAGTTTTGCACAACAAACACCTGCTTCAAAGCAAACGAAAGCTTTCTCTATTGAAGGTGCTACAGCACATTTAGGAGATGGAACTGTAATTGATGATTCTCTTATTATGTTTACAGATGGTAAAATTACTTTTGTAGGATCTGCAAAAATGAAAATTGCAAGAATGGGAACTGTTATTAATGCAAAAGGGAAACATGTGTATCCTGGTTTTATTGCTGTTAATACAACGTTAGGTTTAGCAGAAATTAATTCGGTAAAGGCAACTTTAGATTATGATGAGGTTGGTACAATGAATCCACATATCCGTAGTTTAATTGCTTATAATGCTGAATCTAAATTAGTTGAAGTAATGAGACCAAACGGTATTTTAATGGGACAAATAACACCTCGTGGTGGTACCATTTCTGGAACCTCTTCTATTGTTCAGTTTGATGCTTGGAATTGGGAAGATGCGGCAGTAAAAGCAGATGATGGAATTCATATGAATTGGCCAAGTAGTATGACACGCGGAAGATGGTGGCTTGGAGAAAATCCTGCAGCAAAATTGGACAAAAACTATGCAAAAAACATAAACGAACTTAACGATTACCTGAATGATGCAAAAGTTTATTTAAAAGGTTCAAAGTTGCCAAAAAATCTTGAATTAGATGCCTTAAAAGGATTGTTTAATAAATCTCAGAAACTATTTATTCATGTAAATGGAGAAAGAGAAATTACTGATGCAGTAAATTTCGCTCTAAGACATCAAGTAAATTTAGTAATTGTTGGTGGTGATAATGCTCATAAAGTTTCAGATATCTTATTAAAAAATAATATTCCTGTAATAATTAAAAGAGCACACTTAGTGCCTGGAAATGATGATGATAATTATGATAAATCTTATAAAACAGCTATGCAATTAGCTAAAAAAGGAATTACCATTACTATTGGATTAGGAGAAGGTAGTCAAAGAATGAATGACCGTAATTTACCTTTTAATGCAGGTACTTTTGCTGCTCATGGTTTAGATAAAGAAACTGCGGTAAAATTGATTACATTAAATGCTGCAAAAATTTTAGGAATAGATGATACAGTTGGTTCACTTACTGTTGGTAAAGATGCTACTCTTTTCATCTCTAAAGGAGATGCTTTAGATATGAGAACAAATATTATTAAGGATGCATTTATTCAAGGTAGAAAATTGAGTTTAGAAACACATCAAACGAAACTTTGGAAACGGTATTCCAACAAATATAAAAATCAATAACAAAAAAAAGGCTCTGAAATTCAGAGCCTTTTTTAATACTATTTTGGTGCATCACATTTATAATAATTCTTACCAACATCTTCTTTACCAAAACGAATTTTAGTAATATTTACAAAAAGCTCTTTGTTAGCTTTCACGTACGTAGATAACACTTTTGTTTCTGTTCCGTCACCCTCTAAAATAATTCTACCTCTATTTTCTCTTGCAGATTTAATATTTTTAATTTGAGCGCTACTTATTGCTTTATAATTAAAATAAATTGTTGCATTATATCTATTCTTAAATTTAATTTCCCATTTACGAGCTCTCCGAGACATATCATATTTCCCCATTTTCACTTTATAGCTTATTCCTCTTAAGCACTTTGTATTTTTCCAATCGCTCCAATCATTTTGGCTTTCTGTAGTAGTTGTAAAAGCTGTTGCACCAATTATTATAAACATAATAATTGATAAAAAAATCCCCCTTTTTTTCATCATTTAATTATTTAATCTTAATTATTTCAAAATTATGAAAAAAAATCGACTTGATTTTTAAAGTGAAATAGATACATTTGTTTTATGATGAAACATATTGAAAGTCTTCAGAATTCTACCATAAAAAATATTTTAAAATTGCAAGAAAAGTCTCGTGAACGTAAAAAATCGGGACAATTTATTGTTGAAGGAAAAAGAGAAATTTCTTTAGCAATTAAAGGAAATTATAGCATAACAACACTCTTATTTTGTGATTATTTTCTAACAGAAGATGAACTAAGTAATTATTCAACAAAAGAAACAGCACTTATTTCTGTTTCTAAAGACGTGTATCAAAAAATTGCGTATAGGAATTCAACTGAAGGAATTATAGCACTTGCAAAAACAAAAGACTTTTCATTAAATAATATTCAATTTTCTACAACTACTCCATTAATTTTAATTGCAGAAGCACCAGAAAAACCAGGAAATATTGGCGCACTTTTAAGAACAGCTGATGCTGCAAATTTAGATGCTGTTTTTATTGCAAACCCAAAAACAGATATGTACAATCCAAATATCATTCGTTCTAGCGTTGGTGGTTTATTTACCAATCAGATTGCAACTGGAACATCCGAAGAAATTATCGCTTTTTTAAAAGAAAAGAATATCCATTTATTTGCAACAACGCTGCAAAACTCTAACGAATATTATAAGGAAGACTACACCAAAGCAACTGCGATTATTGTAGGAACAGAAGATACAGGTTTGTCCGAAGAGTTTAGAACTGCCGCAACACAAAACATCAACATCCCCATGCAAGGCGAAATAGATTCTATGAATGTTTCTGTTGCTGCAGCCATTGTTATTTTTGAAGCCAAACGTCAACGAGATTTTAACTAGTATAAATACGTATATATAGTTTTTAAAAATGTTGTATCTTAGGCACTTAGGTTTTTTCTAACAAATTATGAATTTTAAAAAAATAATTTCCGAATTAAAAAGAAGAAATGTATTTAAAGTAGCTACCGCTTATGCTATAACAGGTTGGTTAATTATACAAATAATCACTTCAATTAGCGAACCATTAGCATTGCCTAAATGGTTTGATCCTGTAATAATTATTTTAGTCTTAATTGGGTTTCCTATATCCTTGCTTTTTGCTTGGGCATTTGAAATGACTCCAGAAGGCTTAAAAAAAACAGTTAAAGTAGAAATAGATAAATCGGTGACAAAAACTACAGGTAAAAAATTAAACCGAGTTATAATTTCAGTTTTATCGGTATTTATCATTTTTTTACTTGTTGATAAAGTTTTTAATCTTACATCAACACTTTCTGAAACAGAAACTACAATTTCTAAATTACCGTCAATAGCTGTATTGCCTTTTGCTGACATGTCTCCAAAAAATGATCAAGAATATTTTTCTGATGGATTGTCTGAAGAATTATTAAATGTGTTGGCAAAAGTGAACAACATTAAAGTTGCTGGGCGTACATCATCTTTTAAGTTTAAAGGAAAAAATGACGATCTTAAAAAAATCGGAAAAGAATTAGGCGTAGAACATATTTTAGAAGGAAGTGTGCGTAAATCTGGTAGTAAAATAAGAATTACAGCACAATTAATAAAAGTAACGGACGGTTTTCATATGTGGTCAGAAACCTATGATAAAGACTATACAGCAGATAACTTATTTTTAATTCAAGATGAAATTTCTAAAAAAATATTGAAAGAATTAAAAATAAAATTGTCAGTAAAAGATGAAAATGCAAAGGCTACTAAATTAACTTCTAGTACCGCAGCCTATGAAGCCTATTTAAAAGGGAACCAACTATTAATTAACAGAAAACCTAAAGATATAGAAGAGGCAATTAAAGAGTTTAAAAAAGCGATTTCTTTAGATGACAAATTTGCAGAAGCATACGCTAAAATAGCCACTTCTTATAGTCATTTATTTAGTTATGGTAATATAAACAGAAAAATTGCCTTTAAAAACATGAGAGATAATGTTGATAAAGCATTGTTGCTAAACAACAATTTAGGTTCTGCGTATGCTGCTTTAGGTCATTATTATAAAGACAGAAATCAACAATATAACGAAGAAGACAACAATAGTTATAAAGAAGCAATGAAAAAGGCGTATGAATTAGAACCCAACAATCCAGAAATTATAATGTGGTATGGTAATTCTTTAGATGCTGATGATGATAAAAGGATTGACATGTATTTAAAAGCGCATAAAATTGATCCTTTAGCACCAGTAATCATGCAAAATCTTGCAAATACTTATAAGTTTAGAAAAGAGTATGAAAAAGCAGAAGGTTATGCTAAAAAAAATATTGAAATCAACCCTGAATTTATTAGACCAAGAATCTTTTTAATAGAAATGATTACAACTGCACCTAATTCAAAATTGGGAGAAGGGTTTATAGAGGCATACAAAGCTTACAAAAAATATCCAGAAAACTTAGATGTTTTAACTCTTTTAGCAAATTTAAGCTCTAATTTAAGTCTTTTTAAAGTTGCTGAAGAAATGGGCGAAACCATTACAAGAGTGTATCCTGAGAATGATTCTTTTATTGGTGTAAAGTTTAACAATTTAATGAATCGTAAAAATTATAAAGAAGCTGTTAAACTTATTGCTGGTTTTTTAAAAAAAATAAACTTAGAAGAAGGGTCAATAAATAAACTTGGGTTTGAAATATTTAGAAATCAAATTGCTAAGAAAACTCCAGAAGTTAGTTACACTTATATTAAAAAACACCATCCAATATTATTTTCTGATACGCTAACCACTTTTCAGTCAGAAGATATGATATCAATATTGCCAGATGTTATCACTGTTTTTAGAAAAGTAAATGAACCTAAACAAACTATTGATCGATTGCTTAAAATCTACACTTCAAAAACAAAAAAAGACTATAAATTTAATGGAGATATTACAAAAGAAGAGCTATTTACTTTAAATAAAATGTTAAACATAGCTGCATTAAATGGTGATGCCTCTTTGTATAGCCAAATATTGAAAGAACGTTATTTTAATAGAAAAAATAAAAATGATAACACCACACAATTCAATTCTGACCCTTTATTTGATGACATTAGAAATGCACCAGAAGTAAAACAAATACACAAACGAATTAAAGAAGATTTAAATAGTATGAAAGCTAAAGCTGTTGTCTATTTAAAAAGTGAAGGTATTTGGGAGAAATACAAAGAACCAAATGATAAGTAAAATTAGTTTAATTAGAAGAGCGATTTTATAATACATTTGCACTTTATTTTTTTATATGTCAGCTACTACTCTATTCTATATTTTAATTGCAATTTTAGTTATCAATTTTATCGTTGATAAAATACTAGATACTCTAAATACAAAACATTTTGATGATGAAATTCCGTTTGAATTAAAAGATGTGTATGAAAAGGAAGAGTACGAAAAATCACAAGCGTATAAAAAAACAAATGCGAAGTTTTCTAACATCACAGGACTATTCTCTTTAGTACTTACACTCGCTTTTTTCTTTTTTGATGGATTTCAGTTTGTAGATCAATTAGCAAGAACTTACAGTTCTAATACTATTGTAATTGCACTGATTTTCTTCGGAATAATAATGCTTGGTTCAGATATTATCACAACACCTTTCTCGTATTATAAAATCTTTGTAATCGAAGAAAAATTCGGATTTAATAAAATGACTAAAAAACTTTTTATTATTGATAAAATGAAAGGGTTATTGATGACAATAATCGTTGGAGGCGGAATTTTAGCATTAATAGTTTGGTTTTATCAGTTTGCAGGAAACAACTTTTGGATGTATGCGTGGGCTTTAGTCGCAATCTTTTCTTTGTTGATGAATCTATTTTATGCACAATTAATTGTTCCATTATTTAATAAACAAACTCCTTTAGAAGACGGAGAATTAAAAACGGCCATAGAAAAATATACAACAAAAGTTGGATTTACACTAAAAAATGTTTTTGTAATTGATGGTTCTAAACGTTCTACAAAAGCAAATGCGTATTTCTCTGGATTTGGTTCTCAGAAAAGAATAACGCTGTACGACACGTTGATAAACGATTTAGAAATCGATGAAATTGTTGCCGTTCTTGCACACGAAGTTGGTCATTACAAACGCAAACATATTATTTTTAACTTATTAGCTTCTACCCTTTTAACTGGTTTTACACTTTGGTTATTATCCGTATTTGTAAGTTTACCAATATTTTCTGAAGCACTAAACATTTCTATTCCTAGTTTTCATATTGGCTTAATTGTATTCGGAATTTTATATTCACCTATTTCAGAAATTACAGGTTTATTAATGAATATCATTTCTAGAAAGTTTGAATATCAGGCAGATAATTTTGCAAAAGAAACATTTGTTGCACAACCTTTAATCACTTCCTTAAAAAAATTATCTAAAAATAGTTTGAGTAATTTAACGCCACATAAAGCTACTGTTTTTATGCATTATTCGCATCCAACATTACTTCAAAGAGTTCAAAACTTAAATAAATAATTCTTCCTTATCAAAATAGTGAAAAAGCTTTGCGTAATTCATTATTTGTTTTACTTTTAAATGATGATGTATTCGGCAACCATAGAAGAAGAAAATAAAGAAATTTCTAAGCGATATAAAGACCTTTTAAAGGGAACGTATCAAACTTTATCTGCAAAAGATAAAAAGTTAATTCGTGCTGCTTTTGAATTATCTGTAGAAGCACATTCAGATCAACGTAGAAAATCTGGTGAACCATATATTTATCATCCAATTGCCGTTGCAAAAATTGTAGCATACGAAATTGGTTTAGGTGCAACTTCTATTGCTGCTGCCTTATTACACGATGTTGTAGAAGACACCTATTACACCATAGAAGATATGGAGCGCTTGTTTGGACAAAAAATTGCTCGTATTGTTAATGGACTCACAAAAATATCTCGCCTTAATAAAGGTCAAGATGCATCTATACAAGCAGAGAACTTTAGAAAAATGCTGCTTACATTAAATGATGATGTTCGTGTAATTTTAATAAAAATTGCAGATCGTTTGCATAATATGCAAACAATGGATTCTATGCCAGAATATAAGCAAGTAAAAATAGCCTCAGAAACATTATACATTTATGCTCCTTTAGCGCATCGATTAGGGTTGTATAACATAAAAACAGAACTCGAAGATTTAGGATTAAAATATACTGAGCCAGAAGTTTACAAAGATATTTTAAGTAAGATAAAAGAAAGTAAAGAAGACCAACAAAAATATATAGAATCTTTTGAAGCAATTTTACATGAGGGATTGCAAAAAGAAGATTTTGAATATAAAATTAAAGGAAGAACTAAATCCATTTTTTCTATTCGTAGAAAAATGAAAATGCAAAATGTTTCTTTTGATGAAGTTTATGACAAATTTGCCATTCGTATTGTATTTAAACCAACATCTAAAGATGAAAAGTTTGATGCTTGGAAAATATATTCGATTGTTACAGATTTCTTTAAGCCAAATCCTTCTCGGTTACGAGATTGGATTTCTCATCCTAAATCTACTGGTTACGAAGCATTGCATATTACGGTTATTGGCCCAAATAGTAAATGGGTAGAAGTGCAAATTCGTTCAGAAAGAATGGACGAAATAGCAGAAAAAGGATATGCTGCTCATTTTAAATACAAAGAAGGGAGTTTAAAAGAAAGTGGATTGGATGTTTGGTTAAACAAATTAAAAGAAACTTTAGAACACCATTCTGTAGATGCAGTTGATTTTGTTGAAGATTTTAAATTAAACTTATATTCTAAAGAAATTTTTGTTTTTACACCAAAAGGCGATTTAAAATCGTTGCCTAAAGGTGCATCAGCTTTAGATTTTGCTTTTTCTGTGCATACAGATGTTGGTTTAAAATGTAGAGGAGCAAAAGTTAATGGAAAGTTAGTTCCTTTAAGTTACGAGTTAAAAAGTGGCGATCATGTAGAAGTGCAAACATCTGCTGTTAATAAACCAAACATTAGATGGTTAGATTTTGTAATGACTGCACGTGCAAGAACTAAAATTAAAGCCGCCTTAAAAGATGAAGAAAAAAAAATTGCAGAAGAAGGAAAAGCCATCTTAATTCGAAAATTACGACATTTAAAAATTACACTAAACGATCGGGTTATTAATGAAATGGCTGCTTATTTTTCTTTAAAAACAAGTTTCGATTTGTTTTACCGAATCGGAAATGGAGCTATAGATAATCAACAGTTAAAAGCTTTTGCTAATCAAAAAAATAATGCATTTATTAGTTTTTTTAAAAACCGATTAAAACGCTCACCTAGTAAAGAAAATATTGATAAAGAAGAAGTTACTAACAAATTTGATGCACTTGTTTTTGGTAATGAAGAATCAAAATTAGATTATACACTTTCTAAATGTTGCAATCCTATTCCTGGAGATAAAGTATTTGGTTTTGTAACAATTAATGAAGGCATAAAAGTTCATAAAAAAGATTGCCCTAATGCAATTTCAATGCAATCAAACTATGCGTATAGAGTTTTAAAAGCAACATGGATAGATTCTTCTAAGCAAGATTTTAAAGCTATTTTAAAAGTAAGCGGAAGTGATAAAAAAGGAATTGTAAACCATTTAACTCGTATCATTTCTAACACGATGGATGTATATATTCATAATATAAATATTTCTGGAGATCACGGAGTTTTTGAAGGAAAACTATCTATTAGTGTTAAAAATAAAACACAATTAACAAAACTAATTGCAAGTATAAAAAAGGTTGATGGCGTACAAAAAGTAGAACGTGTTAATACAATGTAGATATCATTTCATAAAAAGGATAAATTATATTGATAATTAACCTTAAATTTGTTGCTTGATTAAATTAGAAAAATGGGTACAAAAGAAAATCAAGACATTGTAAAAAATGTTTTTACTACATTTTTAGAATCTAAAAAACATAGAAAAACTCCTGAAAGATATGCTATTCTTCAAGAGATTTATGATTTAGAAGAGCATTTTGATATAGAATCTTTATATATCAATATGAAAAATAAAAATTATCGAGTAAGTAGAGCTACTCTATACAATACCATAGATTTATTATTAGATTGTGGATTGGTTAGAAAACACCAATTTGGTAGTCAAAGTATGGCGCATTATGAAAAAAGTTATTTTGATAAACAACACGATCATGTAATTTTAACAGATACTGGCGAAGTAAAAGAATTCTGTGACCCAAGAATTCAGGTAATTAAAAAAACCATAGAAGAAGTTTTTGATATAGATATCCACAATCATTCTCTTTATTTTTACGGAACAAAAAAACAAACTAAATAAACAAACAACAACACACTTAACAACAACTAATGGCAGTAGATTTATTATTAGGATTGCAATGGGGAGACGAAGGGAAAGGAAAAATTGTAGATGTTCTTACCTCTAAATACGACATCATTGCACGTTTTCAAGGAGGTCCAAACGCAGGACATACGTTAATTTTTGATGGGTTTAAACACGTTTTACACACAATTCCTTCAGGAATTTTTCATAAAACAGCACTTAATGTTGTTGGAAACGGTGTTGTAATAGATCCTGTAATCTTTAAAAAAGAATTAGAAAATTTAGACAATCATAATATAGATTATACATCTAGATTATTAATCTCTAGAAAAGCGCATTTAATTTTACCAACACATAGATTGTTAGATGCAGCATCAGAAACCTCTAAAGGAAAAGCAAAAATTGGTTCTACTTTAAAAGGAATTGGTCCAACATATATGGATAAAACAGGTAGAAACGGTATGCGTGTTGGAGATTTAGAATTAGAAAATTGGAAAGAAAAGTACGATGCTTTAACAGAAAAACATTTAAAAATGTTAGCTTTTTTTGATGTTCAAATAGAATATAATCTAAAAGAATTAGAAGCAGAATTCTGTAAAGGAATTGATAAATTAAGAACCTTACAATTTATTGATAGTGAAGAGTTTTTAAACCAAGCTATAAAAGATAAAAAAACCATTTTAGCTGAAGGTGCTCAAGGTTCTTTACTAGATATAGATTTTGGAACGTATCCTTTTGTAACTTCTTCTAACACAACAGCAGCAGGTGCTTGTACAGGTTTAGGTGTTGCTCCTAATAGAATTGGAGATGTATTTGGTATATTTAAAGCTTACGTAACTCGTGTTGGTTCTGGTCCTTTCCCTACTGAATTGTTTGATAAAGATGGTGAGAGAATGGCTAAAGTTGGTCATGAATTTGGTGCAACAACTGGAAGACCAAGACGTTGTGGTTGGTTAGATTTAGTAGCATTAAAATATGCCGTAGATATAAATGGCGTTACACAATTAATGATGATGAAAGGTGATGTCCTTTCTGGATTTAATACTTTAAAAGTATGTACTTCTTATAATTATAAAGGAAAAGAAATTACTCATTTCCCATATAATATAGAACCTAAAAATGTTTCTGTAAATTACACAGAATTTAAAGGTTGGAAAGAAGATTTAACAAAAATGACGAGTGCAAATCAATTACCAAAAAATTTATTGGATTATGTAACTTTTATTGAAAAAGAGACTGGAGTTCCTGTTAAAATAGTTTCTGTTGGTCCAGATAGAAAACAAACCATTGTTAGATAAAACAATAGTATAATATAAAAAAGTCTCTTTTAGGTAAATATGCCTTTTAACTTTATTTTTATCTTTTTTATGGATAAAACCAACTACAATTATTTATGTATTTGAAGCAATTGGTGTTGTTTTACAATTAATTTCTTTCCATCTTTTTTATACATTAATTAGAAACTTAAAAAACAAACTTGTCAATATTTTTGGGAAATTTAACTTTAAAATTTTACAATTTATTTTTATTTTATTTTTAATAAAAATAAGCATGCAAGCATTAAGTAATTTGCCTTATTTTTCTAAAATTACCTATACTTATTTAGATTTTGTAATTGGTTATTTGCACTTAACTTTTTTAGGAATTGTAACATTAACAATTCTAGTTTTCTTAAATAACTTCAAAATAATTTTGTTGCCTAAAATTTGGATACGAATATATTTACTTGGATTTATAACATCAGAAATACTAATCTTTTACAAAGGAATTTGTATTTGGCAGCAAGTAAACTATTTAGAGAATTATTATCTTTATTTAGTTATTGTAAGCAGTTTTATTCCGATAAGTATTTTAGGTATTTTTAGTACAACTATTTTTAAGAATTATTCCACTCTTCAAGAATCTCTTTAGCAAATGCATTGCATAGAGAAAAAGTTTCTTTGATGTGATTAAAAGTTGTTCTAGGATTGATTAAACACATTCTTAAAACCACCTGATTTTGTAAAACAGTTGTTACTAATAATGCTTCTTTAGATTTTGTAACTCTTGCCGATATTTCTTGATTTAACTTGTCTAATTCTTGTTCAGATAAATGTAAACCTATTGGGTTGTATCTATAATTAATTACAGCTAAAGTGGCAGGAGAAATAACTTCCCAGCTTTTACTTTTTCTCAACAAATCTTCCGTTTGCTCAGCCAAATCAATATTGTACGTTACTGCTTTTTTAAAGGCATCTAACCCGTATGTTTTAATAGACATATAAAACTTCAACGCTCTAAAACGTCTAGTTAATTGAATGCCATAATCATAGAAATTAATTTCAGATTCATTGCCTTCAATATCACGTAAATATTCAGGTTTTTCAGAAAAGGTATTGCTTAACCAAGAAGAATCTTTCACTAACAAACAGCCTATTTCGTAAGGCTGATAAAACCATTTATGAGGATCTACAGTTAAAGAATCTGCACGTTCAATTCCTCTTAAAGTTTTAGCGCCCTTTTTTGATAAAATTGCTGCGCCACCATAAGCGCCATCAACATGCATCCATAAATTTTCTTTTTCACAAACATCTGCAATATCATCTAACGGATCTACAGTTCCTGTATTTGTTGTACCAGCTGTTGCTATGATACAAAATGGTTGATTTCCTTCTAATCGATCTTTGGCAATAGCATTTTTTAGCTTGTTAAAGCTAATTTTAAATTCTAAATCCGTAGGAATTATTCTGATTTGTTCTTTTTTAAATCCGAGAACACGAATTGCTTTTATGTTTGATGAATGTGCTTGATCTGATAAATAAATAATCGCTTTAGAAAAATCATCGCCACACTTTATTCTTCTTGCGGTAACTAATGCTGTTAAATTTGCCATTGAACCACCACTTGTAAAAATTCCGCCACCTTTTTGTACAGGAAAATTAAACATTTTTAACAACCAATTCATCGTAACAATTTCTAATTCTGCTGCAGCCGGAGAAACAATCCATCCACCAGAAAAAATATTAAAACCAGTTGCCAATGTATCTGCAAGCGTGCTAATAAAATTACTTGGCCCAGGAACAAAAGAAAACGATTTTGGATGTGTTGTTAAATTACTATGCGGAATCACATTTTTCATTACAAAATCTAATACGTCGTTTGCTGGCATAGCATTATTTGGTGCTTCTTGCAAAAAAAGGGTATCCATTTGTTCTCTAGAGCCAGAACTTACGGGCTTCTGTGAATCAATCGTATCATAATGTTCAACTATAAGGTCTATAATTTTATAGCCATAAGTTTTCATTTCTTCTTTTGTTAAATCAAATGGAGCACTCATAATTTCTTATTTTTTGCAAAAATACGCCAACTTATTATTTATTTTTATAATAAAACAGAATAATTTTGATGAATAATTCTTAAAAAACGAATCGTATTAAATTTCACTTTTCTTTAATAAGAAGCCGTAATCTTTTCACTATTTTTGTTGAAAATTAGATTTCGATTGAAAAAAAATATTCTATTCATCATCCTATTTACTTCTTTTTTAAGCTTTTCTCAAGCCAAAAAGATAAAAATTATTTACGCAGGTACAAGTACCGCTGATGAAGGAAAATATCCTGGAGCAACTATTTTAACAAAAGATGCAGACAAATTGGTAGAAATTTATCATGATGGTGCAATTCTAACTGCAAAGCGAGTAATTCTTTACAAAAAAAGAAATTTTGTGAAGGCTTTTGGAAATGTTTTGATAAAACAAGGAGATACCATTACACAATCTAGCGATTATGTAGATTATGATGGGAATACAAAAAAAGCAGTGTCTTGGGGAAATGTAATTTTACAAGATCCAAAAATGATTTTGACTACAGATACCTTAAATTTTGATAGACAGAACCAGTTGTTGTTTTATAAAAATAATGCCACTATAAAAGACGAAACCAATACGTTAAAAAGCAAAATTGGAAACTATTTTTTAAATACTAAAAAGTTTACCGCCACAACAAAAGTAACAGTAACAAACCTAGAACACAATTTAGAATCTAATCATTTAGATTATTATACCGATTCTGCAATTGCGTATTTATATGGTTCATCAACCATAAAAAGTAAAGACAATACCATTTATACCGAAAAGGGATTTTATAATACCAAATCAGAAATTTCTCATTTTGTAAAAAATTCTAAAATTTTCTTTACTGATAAAACCATTGAGGGTGATAGTTTATATTATGATAAATACAAAGGTTTTGCTTCTGCCACCAATAATATTAAGTTTATAGATACAATTCAAAACTTTATTGCAAAAGGAAATTACGCAGAGTTTTTTGAATTAAAAGATTCCGTTTTTATAGTAGATAGAGCTGTTGCCATTTCTTTGATGGAAAAAGATTCGTTGTACATTCATGGAGATACGTTATTGGTTACGGGAAAATCAGAAAAGAGAATTATGCGAATTTTTAACGACGTAAAAATCTTTAAATCTGACTTACAAGGAAAATGTGATTCTATTCATACCAATCAAACTACAGGAATTACGAGAATGTTTAAAAACCCGATTTTATGGTCAGGTAAAAATCAAATTACAGGTGATAGCATTCAGCTTTTAAACAACACAAAAACTGACAAATTAGATTCTTTAAAAATTTTAAACAACGCTTTAATTGTACAATTAGATACCATTATTAATGGTGTTTCTACTTACAATCAAATTAAAGGAAGAAATATGTTTGGGAAATTTATCGACGGAAAATTGAAGCATTTTTTAGTAGAAGGAAATGCCCAAGTTATCTATTACAACAGAAATGAGGAAACCGGTCTTTTAGAAACAATTACTAAACAAGAATGCAGTTCTATTGAGTTTACTTTAGATGAAACCAATAATATTGAAACAGTAAAATATATAAAAAAGCCTGAAGGAACTTCGTATCCACCAAAAGATTTACCAATAAAAGACAGAAGCTTAAAAGGTTTTATCTGGCGAGAAAATGAACAGCCAAAAGTAATGGAGGATATTTTTATTGTGGGAGATAAAATACCAAGAGAAAAGAAAAATCGATATTCTAAAGTAGTAAAAAAGAAAAAGAAAGAATAAATGAAATCTGATTTTTTTACATATCAAGCACAAACATCTCCTCACCCACTTGCTTTAGAAATTTCTCATGCAAACGGAAGCTATGTGTGCGATACAAACAACAAACCGTATTTAGATTTTATAGCAGGAGTTTCAGCAAATACTTTAGGGCATCAACATCCTGCAATTTCAAAAGCAATTAAAAATCAAATTGATGCTTATTCGCACGTAATGGTGTATGGAGAATTTATTCAGAAGCCACAATTGGAATTGTGTAAAGCGTTAGCAACTACAATTCCGACTAAAAATTGTGCTGTTTATTTAACCAATTCCGGAACAGAAGCCACCGATGGCGCTTTAAAATTAGCCAAACGTTTTACAGGAAAAACTGAAATTATTGCCGCAAAAAATGGTTACCATGGTAATACACAAGGTGCAATGAGTGTTTGTGGTGTAGAAGAACAAAACAGAGCGTTTAGACCTTTAATTCCTGGAATTAAATTTATCGAGTATAATCTGGAAGAAGATTTAAAAAAGATCACAAAAAATACTGCTGCTGTTATTTTAGAAACCATTCAAGGTGGCGCAGGTTTTATAGAACCAACAAATAATTATTTGCAAAAAGTAAAAGCAACATGTAAAGAAGTTGGCGCTTTGTTGATTTTAGATGAAATTCAAACTGGTATTGGACGAACAGGAACTTTTTGGGGATTTGAAAATTATAAGGTTGTTCCAGATATTATTATCACCGGAAAAGGTTTGGGTGGCGGAATGCCAATTGGCGCTTTTATTACTTCACAAGAAATGATGAGTTGTTTAAAAGACAATCCGAAGTTAGGACATATTACCACTTTTGGCGGACATCCAGTAATTGCGGCTGCGAGTTTAGCAACAATTACAACATTGCACAATTCTAATTTGATTAAAGAAACACTTAGAAAAGAACAATTGATTAGAAGTTCTTTGCAACACGATGCAATCAAAGAAATTAGAGGAAAAGGGTTGATGTTAGCAGTAATAGTAGAAACTCCAGAATTAGCATCTAAAATCATTTTAAAATGTTTAGAAAAGGGTTTACTCCTATTCTGGTTATTATTTGAAGGAAAAGCAATTAGAATAACACCTCCGTTAACTATTTCTAATGATGAACTAAAAAAAGGTTGTGCAATTCTTTTAGAAGCGATTGATGAAATGATTTAGTTTGTTTCTAAATTCATTTTAGGTAAGTTTTCAACTCTTGATAAAAGACATTTATGCTGAACTTGTTTCAGTATTAAAACGTGCAATATCATATAAGTTTGCGAAACCATCAACTTCTTAAATTTTTCTTAGATTTTAACATATACTTCTTAAAGTCTGTTAAATGCTGTTAAGGTAAAGCCAAAACTCTTTTTTAGATGAAACCTTTTTATTTTCTATTGGTCTATTAGATATAACATTTAACTTAAAACACATTTATAATGAAAAATTTAAAAACAATTATTGCTATCGTAGCAATCAGTATTTCTTCAGTAGTATCAGTAGCTGCAAACACAAACACAGAACCAACCTCTAAAGATTCAAAAACCATTTTAAGAACTGAAATCGTATCACTTTTAGGAAATCACTCCTACGATTTATCAGACAAAACATTAGAGGCACAAGTTTCTGTAATGCTAAATAATAAAAACGAATTAATTGTAGTTTCTGTAAGTTCAAAAGACGAAGCAGTAGCAGGTTTTGTGAAATCAAAATTAAACTACAAAAGAGTAACAGTAAAAGGAATTACGAAAGGAACCATTTACAGAATTCCGTTAAAAATGATTCAGTCTAGTTAGTTTGGTATAGATTGATTCCGAAAGCTTCCAAGAAATTGGGAGCTTTCTTAGTTTAGTAATTTATCTAAGATGTTTCTTGTAGTGGTTGAATTCCAATCAGCAGCACCTCTTTTATCAACAACAATTTTTTTATTTTTATCTAAAATAAACGTAGTTGGAATTGACGAGCTTTCTAACTCTTTTGGAGCAATTGATACTTGATTGTATGTTGGAAAATCAAAATTTTTCTTTGTATAAAATTCAGAAACTGTTTGCCAATCTTCATTGGTTACAAACAGAAATGTTACTTTGTCTTTATAATCATCAAATAATTTTTGCATACTTGGCATTTCTGCAATACATGGGCCGCACCAAGTTGCCCAAAAACTAATAAAAATAACTTTATTTTCTAGTTCTTTTAAATTGATGTTCTTGGTGTTTAATCCTTTTAATTGCCAATTAGTATCTTCAATTTTTATTTGTTTTTCTATTTTAATTTCTGATGGAGAAAAAGAAATCAGCCTGATAAAATATACTTTCGTTGGTGGATAAATCATTAAACCAATAAGTACTACAAAAGCAATATTTGTGATGTGTTTTTTTGTAATTTTCATATAGATATAAAGATATTACTTTATGTCGATTCAAAACAAAAACCTTACTAATAATATTAAGTTATGTAAATTGTTTAAATTTGAAACAAAAACATGAAAAAGCACATTTTCCACTTACTTTTTTTAGCACTCATTTTTAATTCTTGTATTATTAATGATTTTGTTTTAGATGATGTTTCTTTTAATTTTAACTTAACAAATTACACAAATAAATCTTGGGATGAAGGAACATTGTATGTTGGAGCAAAAAACAAACAAGGAGATTTTATTGCTACAGATTCTATAAAATATATTCCTGTTGTTTCTAATATTTCTCCAATTAATACATATACAGACAATTCTTATGGCTCTAATGGTAAATATCAAGAATATCATTATTATAAAGTAAACAATTTGCAATTTGTAACTATTCCGTACCCAATTTTTAATTTTGGTTCTTTAAAGGCTGATAAAAGCAAGCTTACATCAATTTCTTCGACTTTTGGATTTGTTTTTAAACTTTCTGACGGAAAACAAGTGTATGTAAAAGCTTACGATATTAAGAAAGGAATTGAAGATAATAGAGTTTCTATAAATTTTGACATTAAAAATAAAGGAATAGTAGGTTACATTAGAGATAATAATTATAATGATGAATATTAACTTTAACCCGTTGTGCATTTTAAATAATGCTGATTTTAATATTATTAATATTTCTGTCAAATATGAATTTATTGATATACTGAATTGTAGTTAGTGCAGTTATTTTAGATAGTATTCTAGTTTTAAACC
>Ga0316209_1000698_pt1 | contig 49437 bp, 45 predicted proteins | sample 6monopyrite_MG_FD_204945 | JGI IMG/M metagenome (GOLD analysis project Ga0316209, IMG submission 204945) | Microbial mat bacterial communities from mineral coupon in-situ incubated in ocean water Damariscotta River, Maine, United States -... | ecosystem: Environmental > Aquatic > Marine >... | reverse complement strand
ATCTCAGGAATAAGTTCGTCAATTTTATCATCTAAAGACAATTTTCCTTGTTCGACCAATTGTAAAATAGAAAGAGAAACAAACATCTTGGAAATCGAACCGATACCAAATAGCGTTTCTTGACCCGCCGCGATAGCTTTTTCTATATTGGCTTGACCAATTGACTCGACCCAAATTGGGCCCGTTTGATTAAGCAAGGAGATCGCCACTGCAGGCACTTTTCTTTCCTCAATGACCGCTTTGATTGCCCGTTTAAGTTCCGGGAGGCTAGTAGGGCTGGCGTTTATCGGATTCTTAGGTTCAGCACTTAAACTGTCACTTATCAAACTGAACATTAGACCGATAATGATTATTATTGTTTTCATAAATTGTGATCACTTTTAAAATTACACTTGTAACATATATATTACTAATGGTTAGTCGATTATGTCAAGCAAATTCCTTTTAAAACCAACTTTGGTATCTTTTGAAAAAAATCTCCGATTCAATAACCCTTTCGCTCATTTTTGTGATGTAACAAAGCCGATAAAATTGTGTCATTAGCAAAAGAGATATGCGAGAAACTCAACTTGCATTATGCAAGCCAAGTGTTATTCTCTGATCCATCTAATAAAAGCTGACTCTTAATTTTCACTTAATAATTGATTGTTAGCATCTCCATATAATGCATTATTCGCGAATTGCCGGTGAAATATTAATGATCAAAAACTTGATTTTATCAATATCCATAACTCTGATAGTAACTCTTAGTACGGGAGTAAATGCTAGCAGTGAGCCGTCCGATACTTCTCAATTCGATATTTCACAATATAGAGGCAAAGTAGTTTATTTGGATTTTTGGGCGTCTTGGTGCGTACCCTGTAGAAAATCTTTCCCGTGGTTAAATCAGCAACAACAAAAATATTCTGCGGAAGATTTTGTCATTATTGCAGTTAACCTCGATAAAAAACGATCGCTTGCTGAAGTTTTTATGGAGGAAAATCCAGCCTCCTTTAAAATTATTTATGATCCGAAAGGAAAATTGGCGAAAAAATATCAGATAAAGGGCATGCCCAGTAGCGTTATTTTTGATCGCAACGGCAAAGCAGCTTTTGCTCATACCGGCTTTTTTGTCAAAAAGAAAAATGAATACGAACAAGAAATACAGAACCTTATCGACTCATCGAAGAAATAGTCGTCACTGAAATCAACAGAAAATTCTAGCAAAAGGTCACTAATGAAAACTCAATCAATCAAAAAAGCAATGATATTAGGTGCACTGCTCACCTTTTTATCGGGTTGTTCATCCATGGGTGTCGAACCTTGGGACAGAGATTTATTAGCCAAACCAGAAATGGCCGTCAATTCCTCACCGCTCGATCAAGCAATTGACGATCATATTTATTTTAGTAAAGAAGCTTCTAGCGGCGGACGAAGTTTTGCAGGAGGCGGATGCGGATGCAATTAAATCAGTCGAAAAATTCAGTGTCAAAATCAAGATTTGCTGAAAAATTGGCCCTTGCCGCAACGGCTTTGGTCGGTACTGCTATTCACGCTCAGGAGAACGATGCTGAATGGGATTTTTCTGCTTCGGCCTTTGCTTATTCAGAAATCGATCGCGTTAGTGCGGCTGAGTTAATTTTTACTGGTGAAAAAGATTTTAGCGATACCAGTAACTTTAGTTTCAAAGTCGTTTTGGATAGCCTAACCGGTGCCTCAGCGAACGGTGCGATTGCACAAGCAACACCGCAAACCTTTACTCGCGTTTCTGCCAATGGCCAATATGCCATTGCGGCATTTGAAACACCCACTGACAATAATTACCGCGATACACGAGCACAGGTTAACGTCAGTTGGACTGATGCGCTAACCGAAGACACACGCTATACGGTCGGCTCAAATTTATCCAAAGAGATCGATTACTTGTCTTTTGGCGTCAGCGGTGAATTAGCAAAAGATTTCGACCGCAGAAACACCACGCTATCTGCCGGAGTTTCATTAGGCGTCGACAGGTTCGCTCCCTTGGGCAATGTACCATTAGCTTTTGCTTCAATGGTAGTCGATAACGGCCAATTTGCATCCAACGCAGAGTTCCAAACCGCATTTGATGCAACTCGCACCACTGAAAGTGAAACGATTAATACCGCTGAATTATTGCTAGGCTGGACTCAAGTAGTAAACCGCAGAATGTTATTTCAATTTAACTACGGTTTCGCCAATATTAGCGGCTACTTAACTGACCCATACAAAATACTTAGCCTAGTGGACAATTCTGGAATTTCTCAAGATTATATTTACGAAAATCGACCGGATTCGAAACAACAACATTCTGTTTTCGGATTAATGAAATATCATTTAGATGAGTCGATTTTTGATGTTTCTTACCGTTATGTCAGCAACGATTGGGATATTCAATCACACACCATCGATACTCATTGGCGTTTCTTTAGTGACAATGGAAGTTTTTGGGAACCACATGTACGATTTTACCAACAAAGTGCTGCTGAATTTTATACCCCGTTTCTATCTCAAGCACAACTTTCGTTACCGGCACCTGGGCCAGAATTTGCGAGTGCAGATTATCGAATTGGTGATTTAACCGCTTACACTATCGGGCTGAAATATGGTTTCCAACTCGAAGACGGTGACAGGGCTGAAGTTCGTTTGGAATATTATAAACAAACACCTAATGATGCCAACCGACCTAGCGGTATAGCGAATTTAGAAAATATTGACCTTTATCCAGAGGTTGATGCGGTCATTTTACAATTTAATTATTTTTTCTAAATCTATTACACGTTACCCCACTGATTGCGGATTTCTAACTGATTTCCGCAATCAGTTGCCTATCAATTTTCTGGTTTATGGATGAATCCTTTCATGTTATATTTAGGTGATACCAGCTATTACTTATGCCAGAAATCCAAATAACTTTTCATAAAAACTACTCTAGAATCGCTTTTCAAGCGATGGCGAGCCCTTGCGAAGTCTTAATTCGATCGACTAGAAAAACTTTCTGCGAAAAACTCGCTAAATTAATCATCGCGGAAACCAGAAGAATCGAAAACAAGTTTAGTCGATATATCGAAGGAAACTTAGTCAGTCAAATGAATCACAGCAATAACGAGAAGGTAGTGATCGATCAGGAAACCTTCCAATTATTAGAGTATGCAAAAAATCTATTTGAACTCAGTGATGGACTATTTGATATTACCTCTGGCGTGTTAAGGGAAATTTGGCATTTTACAGAGAATTCTCAGCCGCCATCTGCGAAAGAAATAACCGCTATTTTAGAGAAAATCGGGTTTCAATATTTAAGTTATAGCAACCATTCATTCCGAATGCCAACCGATATGCAAATCGATTTTGGTGGAATAGGTAAGGAATACGCGGTCGATCAAGTCACAAATTTGGTAGCCCCATTTTGCCAGCCTGACAAAGTAAGTTATCTAGTCAATTTTGGTGGCGATTTAACCGCAGTAAAACTTAAGGAAAACGATCCCCCTTGGGTTGTTGGATTGGAATCAGCTAAAAACCACTCCGAAGCAGAGTCAGTGATAAAAATTTCACAAGGTAGTGTTGCAACGAGCGGTAATACCAAGCGCTTTTTGAAGTATAATGGCAAAGTCTACGGTCATCTGCTTAATCCTAAAACGGGTTATCCAATTGAGGGAGCGCCTCAAAGTATCACTGCTTTTTCCGACAGTTGTATTTTGGCGGGTAGTTACAGTAGTTTGGCAATGTTACAAGGAAGCCAAGCCGAATCCTTCTTAGTAGAGCAGCAGATCAAGCATCGCTGCCTCTGGTAGTTTAAAACCGTGGTAGTTTAAAACAGTAGTAGCTTAAAACCGTTGTTTTTACTGCTAATTAAAGGCACAATGGCCAAGTCTTTCATCACTATCTGCAAACGCTACCTATGAAAAATACATTGATCAGATTATCTTTTATTCTTTCAATTCTCTTAATCGCTTTTTTAGTTCTTCGTCCCATAGAACAAAAACAATACACGCAACAGGAAATGGACAATATCTCCAAAGCGTTTGCACAAAAATTTGCTGAAGCCGCCGCAAAAAGAAAAGCCGAACAAGCCGAAATAGAAATGGCGAAAAATTCTAGTGCCAATCCACCGATGAAGCAAGCCACTTCAAAAGATAGTAACCCACACCCATCAAAAAATGGCAAAAACCAACTCGGTAGTCAACAGGCAATAATCGCTGTCATATACAAACAAGCAACCGCCACTTGGTTTATCAAAGCCAAAAATAGCAAAGAAAATATTGATACGGTGAGTGCAAGCTTTAAAAACTATTTTATCGACCAACTAAAATTTGATAAAAATCAACAACCCGACTTTTCTCATCTTCCAAGTTCGATGATCACCGAAAATAAATCCTCGATGAGAGTGGCCACTTTTTTAATTGGTGTCGTTGAAGTTTCGGTCAGCCGCCTTGCCGGCCAACAAGACGTCGACGCAAACGTAAAACGATGGATGCGACAAATTGGACTTGATGAAACTTCGCCAATTCAACTAGATTTCAAAAATAATAACAAAACAATTATTGTTAAACTACCGCAGTAATAGCTGCGGTCATCTGCAATCTATACAATCAATTTTTACTCGCCAATTGGTACCAATCGACTTTTCGTGTCACCACCATTACCACGGCCAATAGAATAAAAAGTAATAAACTGCCCGATAACAAAGCATGATCCTCCGAGCGAATAATGAAAAACAAAATTAAATAGAAACCGTTCAGCAACCCAAACATAATCCCACCGTGCCGCTTGGAATGACTCAACTGACTGACGTAATAAGCAATCAGACCAGAGCAAGAAAACGAAGAAATCCAATAGGCGCTCTCAAAATTTATATGCTCAGACAGTGCGATTAACAATAGAAAGAAGATTGATAACGCCATCCCAGTTAACGAATAAGATACTGGGTGAATTCGAATACGCTTATTGAGTACTTCGTATAGTATAAAAATGGTAAAAGTGATAATAAGCACCAAAATTCCGTATTTGATCGAGCGAAGACTTTTTAAATAGATATCCACAGCTTGAATGTGATTGACTCCGAAAGATGACGCATAAATATCGTCACAATGATCGTCAAAACACTGCTCGATGGTATTTTCAATGTCAGTTGAAAATATTCCAGTTTTCCAGCTTGCGGTGTATCCTTGGTCCGAAATTTTTCGACTGATAGGTAAAAAAGCGCCATCAAAACTCGGGTGCGGCCACTCTGATTGTATGGTAACTGAGTTTTCTCTTGCAGTTGCGATAAAAGCGATTCTTCCCATGCCTTTGACTTGCATGTCAACGTCAAAAGCTAACGGCTCTTTCATGTTTTTAATAGACACTTCTGAGTGAAATCCCGATAAAAAGAAGTCTAGTTGAGTTCCTGGTAAAACTGTAAGTTCTTTTTTGTCGAACCGAATTGAAGGACTGCCGGTGATACCTCGAGTATCGCGGACACCAAAAGACAAAAAAGCTGTTTTCGACAAGCGAATTTTCGGATCCTTAGCCATTTCAATTAGTCGATCTCGGACGAATAGCGCTACCAATTTTATTGTAGAGGTATAAACGGGCACTTGATAAATCCCCTTTGATAAAACCTGATGTTTCAAACTAGCATCGATATTGATTAATTTTGGAAGAATAAAGGTCTCGTCCTTTATCCAATTAACTTTCGCCACATAACGATTTAGTTCTTTGTCAAAAATTCGAATTTCTTTCGCTCTTTCGAAAGGAATAGTGAGTACGCTGGCTAGCAAGGTCTGGTCGCCCGTCCAGCTTTTTTTAATGGCCTCTCTTGCATGATGGCGATTGTTCGATCGGTCCTCGATTTGCCCCTCTATCATCGAGAGTAATATTTGAGCTGCAATAGTAATAAAGAAAAGCGATAAGAATTTAACTAGATTCGATTTAATCATGCTAGGTCTCCTTTTAATTGAAAGGACGATCTTGCGCGACTTTAATGTTTTAGTTCACCCTAAAAGCTGTTCAATGATGCTCAATTAGGGCAAAAATCTGATTTATCAGTTGAATGGTATTCGCTAATGTGCCAAAATTTTTTTACACTAACATCAATTTACTTGAATCACTAAATAGAGCACTATTTTATGAGTTCTTTCAATTGTTCATCCTGCAACGCGCCAAACGCATCGAATGCCCGTTTTTGTACTAACTGCGGTTCGAGCTTGATGAAAGCGAGTGCTGCTCCCTATCAAACGCCTTCGTCTCAACCCGAAGCCGCTCTAGTTTCGGCTTACGCTTTTGCAGGATTTTGGAAGCGATGGCTCGCCTATATAATCGATGGAATACTATTCTCTTCTCTATTCTTCCTCGCTATTTTCTTAATGACGGGTTCATTGTTCAATTATTCCTCATCGGGCGAGAAAGAAGTCATGGCAATTTTTGGACTTTTCATTTTTTATTTCCCTGCTTGGTGGCTTTATTTCGCGTTGATGGAAAGTTCGGCCTTTCAAGGCACATTGGGAAAGAAAATAGTCGGTATTAAAGTCACTGATATCAATGGTCAACCAATTAATTTTGGCCAAGCAACCGGTCGACATTTTTCCAGCTTATTATCCGGTTTAAGTTTCGATATTGGTTATCTATTGGCCGCTTTCACTGCGCGAAAACAAGCGCTACACGACATGATTGCAAACACATTAGTGGTCAACAAACGATATGACTCTGTGCAAATTCGAGTTGCGAGCGAAAACCCCGGTTCTGGTATGTCAGTTGGTGGAATCATTGGTATCATATTCCTTGTTTTGCTTTTACCTATTGGCGGAATTATTGCTGCGGTCGCGATCCCAGCTTACCAAGACTACACCATTAAAACACAAGTTAGTGAAGCAATTATCGACTCGCAATTTGTTCAAAATTCAATCACTGAACACGCTGCAGATACCGGCTACTGGCCAACAAATTTTCAACAACTTGGCATGACTGAACAACAGCTGGAAACCGAACAATATCAGTTACAATTGCACACCGAGGGCGGTTATAGACTTATTTTTAGGAAACCTAAATCAATTGTCGATGCGAGAATCGAATTTAGAGCTATATTGATTGAAAGCGGGGACTATGAGTGGCGATGCACTAGTGACGATTTAAAAACTACTTACCTACCCATTAATTGTCGCTAGCGACCTCACAAGATTTTCCAAACCAACGCTCTGCCATAGCTTGCATATCTTGCATTTTGACTGGTTTGTTGAGTAAATCGTCCATACCACTTTGTTTACATTGCTCATCAATACCACTAACAAGATTAGCTGTTAATGCAATAATGGGCGTTGTTTGATTGGGACCAGGTTGAGTTCGAATTTGTCGGGTCGCAGTAAAGCCATCCATTACCGGCATTTGACAATCCATTAGAATAAGCGGGTACTTATTTGCCTGGGCTAATACGACAGCTTGTGCACCATTTTCTGCGATTTCTGTTTCGTAACCAAATTTTTTGAGAAAAAGAATCGCCACTTGTTGATTGGCGAAATCATCTTCGACAACTAAAATTTTATTGGTCATCTGTGCTTGCCTTTGATTAATCCGACAGGTCCATTTTTAAAGATTGACTATTGCACGGCCGTCAGTTTGGCAACTAGAATACCACAAAATATAACCAAACCAACCCAGTTATTATTAATAAATGATTGAAAACATTTTTTTGGTTCGCGGTTCCTACAGTGATAAATTTGCCAAACGATCAAACCAAAAGCGATCAATAAGCTGACATAAAAATAGAAGTTTAGTTTAAATTGTGCGCCGACTAATAACATACCGAAAAGAAAAATAGCTTGAATGGTAGCAGTAATCTGTAAATCGGCTTCACCAAAAAAAATCGCCGTTGATTTAACTCCAATCTTTAAATCATCTTTTTTGTCTACCATTCCATAAAGTGTGTCGTAGGCTAATACCCAGAGTAGATTGGTGATGTAAAGTAACCATGCAGCATTAGGAATTTCGTCGTTAACCGCCGCAAAAGCCATTGGTATAGCCATTGAAAAAGCCATTCCGAGAACCACTTGCGGGAAGTAGGTTACCCGTTTCATAAACGGATAAATGGTAGCGATCGTCAACGCCACAAAGGATAAAATAACCGAAAGTGTATTTAATAATAATACTAATCCAAAAGCGATTAGAGCCAGTACTACAAATAGGATTAACGCTTCTTTTTCGGTAACTTTTCGTACCGCTAGAGGGCGTGTTTTAGTACGTTCAACATTGCCATCAATGTTTCGGTCGGCGTAGTCGTTTATTACACAACCCGCCGAGCGCATTAGAAAAACACCACAACAAAAAATTAGAATAAGATGGGGTTCTGGAAAGTTTTCCGATGCTAACCACAGAGCCCACAAGGTTGGCCACAATAATAAAAGACTACCAATTGGTTTATCAACCCGCATTAGCAAACCATATTGTACAAAACGGTATTGCCACAAAGGACTCAATATTTTACGAAAACTTAATTTAGAAATATTGAGTTTTAAAATCAGCTGTTTTATGGAATAAACCAATACGTCGCTAAAAGCAATTTTGGTTTTGTTATTTTTATTGGCTTTCATAAACAGGACAATCGGGTAAAAATATTTCACTGATTAGTAGCGGGCCACTGGCAATCTGGAAAATAGAACGTCGTTGCCACAACGGAAAATCTTCGGCAATATCAAAATCTGACAAGCCCACTTCGTCTGCAAATACAATATCTAGCCACATCCGCTTTCTTTGTGCATTGATTTGACCAAAGAGCACCCGACCGAGCGGTTGATTATTCAATTTGGCCAATCGTTTGGCCTGCCCTTTTAGGGTTGAAATAGGAATGACAGTACGAGCAAATAACCAATCTTGTTGCCCCTTGCCCATAGTGATTTCTCTGATATGGGCAAATTTCCTCGGACGGATCGACAAAATTTGACTTTCGATGCGGTCCGCGTGACCTTTTCCTTGAGTCAGGCATTTTAGGGTAGGGGTTTGTCCCATCAACTGCTGCATCAAGTCGGTCAAACTCCCTTGTTCAGTCAGTAATGCTAAAGAATCAGCCTTCAAATGGTTACTCTTGAAAATTATTAAGATTTGCTGCGCAGTATATCAAATCTGTATAAGCTTCGAATTGAAAATTTCAATTTTATTTGATCAATAGGGTCCCTCATGTAGTAAAATACTGCCTTTCGGGAAAAAGTACTCAAAGAGCATCAATATGAAGAAATGGGAATGTATCGTATGCGGTTTAATATACGAGGAAGCAAAGGGCTGGCCAGAAGACGGCATTGCACCGGGCACCAAATGGGACGACGTACCTGCAGATTGGCTTTGCCCTGACTGCGGCGTTGGAAAAGAAGATTTTGAAATGATTGAAATTTAGTCTTTACGATAAGCTAAAGTCCCCGTTAAGGGCTTTTAATACAGAAAATACAGCGAAATTAGGAATATAATATGAGTCTTGCAGACAGAGTGTTAGCGGTTAATGATGATTTACCCATTCGTACTGACAAACCCGTTCACAGTGGTAAAGTACGCTCCGTATATTGGTTAAGCGAAAGCGACAGTCAACGACTTATTCGGGAAAAAGGCTACGATGTACCTGCCGATGCCCCGCTAGCGATTATGGTTATTAGTGATCGCATCTCAGCATTTGACTGTATTTGGCATGGAGAAGGTGGCATGCACGGCGTGCCCGGAAAAGGTGCCGCACTCAACGCCATTTCTAATCATTGGTTTAAGCTATTTAAAGAGCAAGGTCTCGCCGATAGTCATATACTCGATATTCCTCACCCTTTAGTCTGGATTGTGCAAAAAGCGAAACCGGTGATGATCGAAGCGATTTGCCGTCAATACATTACCGGCTCAATGTGGCGCGCCTATGAAAATGGCGAGCGAGAATTTTGTGGAATACAAATTGCCGACGATCTGAAAAAAGACCAAAGACTGCCAGAATTATTAATGACCCCTTCTACCAAGGGTGTTTTAACCGGAATACCCGGTGTCCCCGAAGCCGATGACGTCAATATCACTCGAACCAATATAGAAGATAACTTCCAAGCATTTAATTTTTCCGATAAAAAAGACATTGATGTTTACGAAAAACTTTTAACCGAAGGCTTCAATTTAATTACGCGATCTTTAGCAGATATTGATCAAATATTTGTCGACACTAAGTTCGAATTTGGTTATGTTAAAGATAAGAATGGTGAAGATAAACTCATTTATATGGACGAAGTTGGGACGCCCGACTCTTCAAGAATTTGGGACGCCAAAGCTTATAAACAAGGCAAAGTCGTAGAAAATTCAAAAGAAGATTTTCGCCAGCTATTATTAAATCACTTTCCTGAGCCAGATATATTATTAAATAAAAAGCGAATGAGTGAAAGGCAAGCACTTGCGTCAGATAATGACTTACCAGAGAGTGTTTTAATGAAAATATCTGAAACTTATACTGGAATAGCAGAGAAAATTATTGGGCATCCAATCACTATATCTATGAATCCAAAAGCCGAGATTATCGAAGTTTTAAAAAATGACTATCAACTAGTCGATTAGTCAGGTGCCATTTCGAACCAACTTATTTTAAACTGGCGTAGTTGCAAAGCCTGTGAGAGCGCCAGGTTAAATTTTTCGATGGTTTTTAAAGAAACACTTTTTTTGCTAAACATAAAACTCGAACGATGGCCGAAAACTTTTAGAGGTAAAACCGAAACTCTCGATTTAAGTTCAGCGCTTCTTTGGTTGTAGGCAATAACATACGGGTCTTCCAAAAAGCCATCAATTTCTCCATCAAAAAGCCGTTGGGCATTTTTTTCATTTTCTTCTTCGTAACTAAGGTAATGATTAAGTTGATTATTGCTTTGCCATGATTCAATTTCGTCCCCATAGAGAAACCCTTGGGTTAGCCCCAATTTGAAATTCGATTTCTTTATCTCTTCGAGGGTAATATCATGATAGTCATCGAGTTTATCTTTAGCAACATAAATAACGAAAACGTCTTGTCGGTAAGCCTCTGAAAAATTAGCAAATTTCGAGCGCGCTTTAGTGATAGTGGCGCCGGGCATAAAATCGATTTCGCCAAACTTAATTCTTTCGACTAGTTCCTGCCAACTACCTTCTACAAAATTAATTTTGCATTGCATTTTGTTTCCGATACTCTTGACCAGTTCAATTTGCAAACCCTGCAATTGATTATTGTCACCGACAAACTGCAGTGGTTTTCGACTGATCCATCCGAAGGTTAATTCGCAATCAGTATTTTTATAGGACTCTCCTTGGATGACGCTCAATTCAGACGCTTGCAATGCAGTGACCACAGAGACTAACAACAGTATCAGCTGAAAACTTATCATTGATTTAATTTTAAGAAAACGCATCATACACATCCAACTATTATTGAATCCGTTGTTTTCAGTGTAGTCTAAATCCGGCAATATGTCAGTATTTTAAAGTTTGCCTATTTTTGATAAAATTATTTAGCAAAAGTAAATAAGATTGTTTTGCATTTCGATTTAGAAGATTGAAAATTTGAAGTTATTGTTTCGAGCTAACTTTTTCGTTTAGTGAAGTGATTTTTTCCGCCAGACTAGTCAGAATATTTAAAAATAGTTTAGGATGAGAATGCACCATTTTAGAAAATTGATCTTTGTGGACCATTAACACCGTGCAATCGGTTTTCGCGATAACGCTAGCAGTGCGTTTTTGTGAGGTTAGTACGGCAATCGCACCAAATATTTCATCTTGATGAATTGCTCCAACTTCGACACCATTATGCATTGCGACTGCGGTTCCTTCACTAATGGAATACACGTAGTCGGCATCATCTCCTTCGTTAATAATCGACATTCCCGCTTTATATCGTCCAAAGCCGGGATTGGCGCGTTCTTCTTTTTGAGTGAGAACGCCAATCATTTGATTAAGTTGTAACTGGTTTAACGAACTAATGGAAACCCAAAGCGAAATTAATTCGAAATCATTTGAAATTGCTTTACTCAAATCTTCTACCGACAAGCTTTCAACTTCTATTTCTGACTTAACCGAATAATAGAGTCCCGTTTCTTCTACATCCTCGATTGAAGGATGAACAATAACGTCGCCTTTCTCGAAAATAAACAGATCTTTGTCGTCGTACTCTACTGAAATATTTCCATCGAGTACGTAATAGAAGCGGTCGGGCCATATACCCTCATTTTGAATGGTGGTGGTAGATAACCGGGTAAACTCTACGCCTTTTTCTTTCAGCAACGCCACAAATTTAGCGGACTTCGAATGCAATTCATGATTAACAAAAGTAAATACCTCTTGTTGTTCATTTATGCTGATCATCGGCCCAAACTCCTATCGGTTATTTCTACTTGTATTAAGTTAATATCATTGTAGATCCATTTACTAAATAGATCGAGTAGGTTGCTAACAAAAGCAACATTAAATATCTTTCAGAAATCCCTTAGAAAACCTATATAGCTCTAACCATCTAATCTTTAAAGGGTTTCTAAATATTGTCTAACCGAGGCGGTATTTCCTTTGAAACTAATTCTATCCTTCTTTTTATCCATTTGAAAAAGATACATAGGGTCATAATAGTTTTTTAGCAGGTAGACAATCCAATCTTTGTGAGCACTGGCATCATCATTTTGTCGTTGTTGCAAAATGGCTTTATTGATGAGAGCCCTCATTTCCTTTAAACCAATACCGCCCAGCCTTTTTTTGATTTTCTCGGTCGAATCTAATAGAAATTGATGATAAAGATCTAATCCATTATCTGCATCTATTTGCTGATATTCTTTGTTCATTAAAATAACATAATCATCATAAATTTGTGCTACTCGGTAATCAAAGTTTTCTTCTATTAATACCAAAGGGGCAGCATTCATTTTGTTCTTCATTTTTAGCGGGATCGATCGTGCACCAATCAAACGGCTCTCGTCTTCAAGAATTAGCACCGAATGTTCCTTCTGATGATGTTTAAGCAATTGAATGGCCAACCGATTTTCAAAATTAATCTGTGTTGGTTGAGGGCTAAGACGCCGACCAAAACTCGAGCCTCGGTGATTAGCTAAACCTTCCAAGTCGATCGCTTTTTCTTGGCACACAATTAATTTCGTTTTGGCGCAACCCGTTAATCCGGTGATGATTTGCAGTGAGCTATTAGCAATAATTTTTTCGGTTTCATCAATTAAAAAACGTCGCATTGCCTTATAGCCGCCTTCAATAATAGGATATTCTACGCCAGCCTCTTTCAACCATTTTTGACTAGTTCTAGAACGAAGGCCGCCTCTAAAACAATAGAAATAACCGTTTTCTAAATGCCTATTAGCAAATTGTTTCCATGTCTCAACTCTTTCTTCTTTCACATTGTCGCAGACCAATTGGTGACCAAGTTCAATCGCACTTTGCTGTCCCTTGCGTTTATAACAAATTCCCACCTGCTCGCGTTCTTGATCGTTCATCAAAGGCAGGTTAACCGCAGTCGGAAAAGCGCCCAGCTGAAATTCACAAGGCGCTCTCAAATCGATCATCGGACTGTCGGATAAAAACAATACTCGATAGTCGCGGCTATTTTTTCGACTACTGTTTCGATTACTGTTTCGATTACTGTTTAGACTAACCGTCACAGAATTCTCCGTTGGTACAAATTCTGAGATGAAAAATTAGACATAGATAAGCTTTTCTTTTTGTTCAACTAATTCACCGAAAGAAATAAGTGATAATTCATTTTTTGTAGCACAACTTAAAAAATCATCAACGGCATCCGCTCGAACCGCGACAAGTAATCCACCGCTGGTTTGCGGATCGCATCCGTATTCTTTTTGACGATCGGTTAGCTCGCAAATTGTATCGCCGTAACTTTCGAAATTTCGATGGGTTCCACCGGGTATAGCACCTTGTATACGATATTTTTCCACCTCGGGAATAGTAGGAACATTTTCTAAATTAATAACTGCAGAAACCCCGCTAGCCTTACAAATTTCGCCCAAGTGTCCGAACAGACCAAATCCAGTAACATCTGTCATCGCCTCGACACCTTCAATTTCAGAAAATGCGCTGCCAATAGTATTCAGCTGACACATATAGTTGGTAGCCAACTGCTGGTCTTGGGGTTGCAAAACCTTTTTCTTTTGCGCGGTGGTCAAAATTCCGACGCCGAGTGGTTTGGTTAAAAAAAGCTGGCAGCCAATACTGGCAGTAGAATTGCGTAAAACCTTGTCGGTGTCGATTATTCCAGTCACCGCTAAACCGAATATGGGTTCCGGTGAATCGATGCTATGTCCGCCCGCAAGCGATATGCCGGCATCGCGGCACGCCATTCGGCCACCATCAACCACCTGCTGGGCAACTTCGGCTGGTAGTTTATCGATTGGCCAACCAAGAATGGCAATCGCCATAATCGGTTTTCCACCCATTGCATAGATGTCACTGATTGCATTGGTGGCCGCAATCCTGCCAAATGTTTCAGGATCGTCGACGATTGGCATAAAAAAATCGGTGGTACTGATAATCGAACTACCGTTACCTAAATCATATACGGCGGCGTCATCACTCGTTTCGTTGCCCACTAATAATGCCGGGTCAGGCAGTACAGGCAGCTTAGAAGAGACTATTTTTTCTAATACGGCGGGAGAAATTTTGCAGCCACATCCTGCGCCGTGGCTATACTCTGTTAATTTTATACTCATTTTCTCTCGTCTTTTGTTGGCTATGTTGGATTATTTGTTTAGCTGATCTTTACGAAGCTTCAGCAATGATATACCAACAAACAGAATGGCAAAAGCTAACAAGCCGCTTAACGCACCAATTTGATTATAAAAGAATGGGAAAACCGACAGAACAATACCAATAATGATCAGTGACCAAGCGAACAAATTGAGAATTGCGGTTTTCATGTGAGAAGGATTTCGTTTCTAAGAAACAGAAACTGTAACATATTTTTGATAAAGGTCTTATTGTTTTGGCAAAAACAACTTCGTCATCGCTTCAGCATTCATTGGTTTGTAATAGTAAAATCCTTGGATGAAATCACAGTGACGTCGCTTAAGGTACTCAACCATATCGGCATCTTCCACCCCTTCTGCAACAACACTCAGTTTTAGGTTGTGTGCCAACGAAATAATGCCACTCACCAAGGACTCTTCGCTAGGATTTTCGGATAGTTCAACAATAAATGAGCGGTCTATTTTTAAGGTATCAACCGGCAGCCTTTGTAAATATTGTAACGATGAATAACCGGTTCCAAAATCATCGATAGAAATGCTCGATCCTAAGCTTTTAATGTCCATTAATACTTGTTTCACTTGTTCAAGATCTTCCAACAAAATGGATTCGGTTATTTCCCAGTCTAAACATTCTCCCGACAGTTGATGGCGTCCTAGAATGGCCCTTATTTTATCGACAAAATCGATCTCTGCGAATTGTTGTGCCGAAAGGTTAATCGCCACCACCACATCGTCTATCCCATGCTTTTGCCAAATCTTTATTTGCGCACAGACATTTTCGATCACCCAATAACCAAGCGGTACAATTAAGCCCATTTGTTCAGCAAGGGGAATAAACTCTGTCGGCGATATCATATTGTTGCCATCGATAGTCCAGCGCAAGAGCGCCTCAACTCTATTGACCTTCTGATTGGCTAGACAAATCTTTGGCTGATAGTAGACGCTAAATTCGTCTTTTTCTAGCGCGCGTCTTAATTTGTTTTCCAAATCAAAGTTGTAATGAGCCAGCCGCTCAAGGGCATCATCAAAAAATTGAAAATCGTTTCTACCTTGCTCTTTGGCATGGTACATTGCCAGATCAGCCTTACGAATTAGCTCTTCGCTTGAGATATCATCCCTTGGATAAAGACTTATGCCAATACTGCAAGAAATAAAGTATTTTTTTCCATTAATGGTAAAATCCTGATTTAGCTTGTCATTAATTCTGGCACTAGTGAGTGCTGCCACTTTATGGCTGTGTATATTACCCAAAACAACGACAAATTCATCACCCCCCAATCGTGCTAACGTATCGGCCTCCCGTAAACAAGATTTTATTCGTTTGGATACGTCGACTAATAATTCGTCACCTTGTTGGTGGCCTAATGTGTCATTAATTTTTTTAAAGTGGTCCAAGTCGATAAAAAGAACGGCCACCATAGAATTATTCCGATGAGCAAAACTAATTTGCTGCTCTAAACGATCTTGTAAGAGTAACCGATTAGGTAAATCGGTTAAGGCGTCGTGAAAGGCTTGATGTTTAATTAGCATTTCATTTTGCTTCAATTGAGTCACATTTCTAAAACACCATACCCGTCCTTGTAATTTATCCTGTTTCATTTGTGCGGTCGAATGAAACTCAAAAGTCTCACCATTATTAAACTCAATTGAACCAAAAATATCTTTAGAAGGTCGCTCAATTAGCATTCGTAATTGCTGCAAGAAAATTGAAGGTGTTTTTAAGAATTTTGAAATTTTGAAGATGGTTTTACTAAGCGTGACATTTTCAGGTTTAATGTCGATATTGAGAATCTTTCTCGCCATTTGATTGCAGCGCAAAAGTCTGCCCGTTTTGTCAAAACCAACGATTGCTTCGCCGGTCGAATCGAATATACCATTGAGTATAGCCAATGAGTCTTCTAGTTGATTATGAGTATCTTTGAGTAATATCAATTTCGATTCTAGAACTCTGTTTCTTTCGTTCAGTTCTTCCGAAACTAAATCGAGCGAACGCTCAATGATCATTCGCTCATTGTCAAAATCTTGATACGCATCACTAATATCGCTGAGTGAATGCTGTCCCTCTTCAATCCATTTTGAAGAGAGCTTATGACGCTTTAACTGCCTGGCCAGTAGTTTATGCATTTAGTCTTCTGATAGTGTGGTAATTGTCATTGTTTGATTGTGCAAATGGCATCCTTTACTGTTTATTAACGGTGACAATTCCCCGTAAGAATAAAACCCGCACTTCACACAATTATCCGACAAAGCTTCCTCGACACTTTCTAACTCTTCATCCACTCTTTGTTTTAAAACAAGTCGACGCCCGACACAAGATATTAATATCGCAAGGTCCGCGCGGCTGTTTAGACTACTCATCGCATTTTCTGCAGCGCCGCTGGCGCCGTCAATGAGCCTTTCAAAATTTGCTTTCATCAACTTGGCAGTATAATTTTGCGGAATATCGCCCGCAAAAGTCATGCTTTGCTCTTGCTCGTCAATATTAAGAATGGTTCGAACGACACTTTCGGATTGGTCGGGAGCTTGTAGGCTAAGAGGAAATAATAGTGCCGATGAAGGCAGATCTTTAGAAAAATCGCCAAGATAGGATTTGTAGAGTTCCAGAGCAGGCTGCTCATCTAGTTCGTAAAGGACATTTCCCTCTGAGCGAGTAATTTTTCTTTCTGGACCGAAAGTATCCCAACCGCCGAGCGTGCCGTGGCCGAAACGGATTTTGTCACCATAAAAGCCGCAAATAACCAATAAACCACTTTTTACCTGTTCGTTGTGCCAAACCAAAGTTTCTTCAAAGCGGGCGTCATCACCTGCCAACCCACCAGAAATAAGCACATTTGTAGGCAAGCTTTCTGAAAGGCCCTTAACGAGATCGGTACCATTGATTTTCTGACCATCAGACAACACAAATACGTACTTTAGACCTTGCGAAGGTATGGCTGCCGCAAGACCTTTTCCCGCGGCATAACTATCGGGGAAGTCATTAACTAGCGCGCTTCCTACCTCAATTGTTGTTTCTTCAAAGGTCACCGCTGTTAGAACGATAGTATTATCAAATACTTGGTTATCATAAATTTCGCCGCTCGTCGTACAGCCGACAATTTCTGCCTGACTAAAGCTGCTTAAGATTTGCTGTTGAAAAGCAGCATCACGGGCCTTTATACGACAACCAAATGTAATGACCCATTGTGCGTCGCTCGATTGAGGAAGTTCTGGCGACCATTGGCCTTGATTATAATGAGATTGGAAGATTTTCATAGTTGAACCTTTTAAAATAAATAGCAGCCTTATCCGCCACCGGTGGGTAACTATTCAATAAAATACGAGTAGCAGTTGATCAAAGTTTAGTACAAAATAGACAAAATGCTATTGATTGCTGGCTGTTTTTTAACCAGTAGAGCATTGTTTGCTAGCTGCGTCTGCTGGCAGATAAAAGCTCAACGAATGACGCCTCGGGGACTGGTTTCGAATAAAAATAGCCTTGATAATGTGCACATTTGTGGTCAATTAGATATTTACGCTGAAAATCCGACTCCACACCTTCCGCAATCACATTAAGACCCAATGTTTGACCCATTGCAATAATGGTATCGAGTAGCGGCGCCTGACTCTTTTCATCGGTGATTTCATCCACAAAAGCTTTATCGATTTTTAGTGTATCGATAGCGAGTCGGTTAATGTTGGAAAGCGACGAGTAACCGGTACCAAAATCATCCATACTAATTTTCAGTCCCAGTTTTTTTAGCCGCTCGATTTTTTCGATTAACTTCTCCATATTATCTGCCATAATGCTTTCGGTGATCTCAAGAACCAGATATTTGGCATCGACTTCATTATTTTCCAAGGCGTCCAAAATTGTTTCAACAATGTCACCATGCTGAAACTGACGAGTAGAAATATTGATCGACAAATAGATTTTATCTTCGCTTAGTTGATTGAGCCGACTTATCATTTCACAAGCTCTGGCAATGATCCAATCACCTAATTTCAAAATAAATCCTGTATTTTCGGCCAAAGGAATAAATTCATTTGGTGGAACCAGACCCAATTCTGGGTGTTGCCATCGGATCAGCGCTTCGGCTCCGGAGATTACGTTGTTCGCCGTTTGCACGATTGGTTGCAAATGCAATACGAATTGATCGGTTTGTAATGCTTTTGCCATATCCTGTTCCAACTTCATTTCTTTGTGCACAACCGCGTTCAATTCTTCGGTAAAGAAACAAAAATTGTTTCTTCCTAGCGCCTTCGCCCGATACATCGCTAAATCCGCACTCTTCATTAATTCGACGTGAGTTTGGCCGTCTTGAGGATAAACGGCTATTCCGATACTGGTTGATATTTCCAGTTCGTATTTATTAATTTTCCAAGTACTACGAGTCAATTCCATCACTTTATTAATGGTACCCGACAAGCAGTCTTCATTGAGGTCCGTTAGCACGATTATAAATTCATCGCCGCCAATACGCGCGAAGAGGTCTTCCTCTCTAATGTTAGGCAATATTCGATCGGCCACATTTTTTAACAACAAATCTCCAATATCATGACCAAGGGTATCGTTGATTTGTTTGAAGTGGTCCAAATCTAAAAACAAAACTGCAAAATGCAATCGATGGCGTTTAGAAAAAGCGATTAACTCGTTTAATTTTTGATGAAGGTCGAGACGATTCGAAAGCCCAGTCAGATCATCGTGATGCGCTAAGCTAATGATTTTATCTTGTGCCAAGTGTTGATTGGTGACATCTCTAACCACTCCTTCAATCGATTCTATTTCTCCTGACTCTCCGTAAACGGGAAATTCGCTAATCTCCAAGAATAAAGAACGTCCATCTTTGTGGTAAACGTTGATTTCATAAGGCGCGGAAACATGCCCTTTAAGGGTTTTATTATTAGTTTCTACAATATGCGAATTAATTGGGTTTTTAACTAAAAAACTAAATCGATTATTAATGTACTCTTCTTTGGTATAACCGAGAATATCCTGGACAGAATCGCTTAGATAAGAAAAATGACCGTGATTATCATGAATATAAAAGAAATAGTGTTTTTGTAGGTTTTCGACCAATCGTCGATATCTTGCTTCACTGACTTCAATTTCATATTGTGCTTTGTGCTTTAACCTTTGGTAAAGTTGTTGCATTTCTTCGGAGGAGATCGAAAGAGAGTTTTCTAGTAGTTTTCTATCTTCATCAGCATCGTCATACGCTTTATCGACTTTCGCGATAAAACTGTTTAAATGTTCATCAAGCATTTCCTCAGAAAAGCCCGCTTTTTTTAACTGCCGCTTTAGGAGTCGGTGCATCCGTTTACCATTGAAAAAATCGTACTTATGATTAAACTATAGACGGGTTTCGAGCTTTTGCACTGTGCCAAACTGCTTTCTTGGCCAGATTCATCTAAATTCCATTTTTTAAGCGTTCAAAATCAAAAAAAGACCGAATATCGGTCTTTTTTCTTCGAATAGGGTGCTAAAAATAGCTCTTAGAGCACACCCCGTTTTTCCTGATCGCGCTCTATCGATTCAAACAATGCCTGAAAATTGCCTTCACCGAAGCCTTTATCGCCTTCTCGCTGGATCATTTCAATAAAAATTGGTCCAAATAAGTTCTTGGTGAATATTTGTAAAAGGTAAGTATTATCAGCTTGGCTATCCACCAAAATTTGATGATGTTTGATCCGCTCTTTGCTTTCTTTAACCCAAGGTACCCGATCCCAAATAGTATCGTAATACTCAGGAATGATATCCAGCGTTTCAATGTAGGAACCTTTTAAGGAATCACAAGAAGCCACTAAATCGTTTGTTCTAAAGGCCAAGTGTTGAACTCCAGGACCATCGTAAAGGTCCAAATATTCATCAATTTGATTGTTGTTATTATCTTTGCCTTCATTAATTGGGATGCAGAAAGTACCGCAAGGACTCGCAAGCGCGTAAGAAACCAATGCAGTTTTAACCCCTTTAATATCGAAGTATCTTACTTCTGTAAAACCAAAAACGTTTTTGTAAAAATCGGCCCATTTTTGCATAGTGCCTTTATAAACGTTATTCGTCAGATGATCGATCTCAACAAAACCTTTGCCCTCTTGAATAATAGGTTCTTCTAATGCTTCAAAATCAACATCCCAAATTGTATTTTCACCTTGATAAGCGTCTACAAAATAAATCAAACTATCGCCAATCCCGTAAATAGCAGGGTATGGAAAATCCGTGGACTCCGCTACTTTTGCGCCGCGTTTAACCGCTTCATTTTTTGCAAACTCTGCATCTTTCACACGCCAGCCCATTGAGCTAATTGCCGGTCCATGACTCTTAGTAAATTCCGCCGAAAATCCGTTTTTTTCACCATTCAAGAGAAAATGAATTTTATTTTGTTGGTAATGAATAATGTCTTTACCTTTGAATTTTTGAGTTTTTGAAAAACCAAAATCCATAAATACATCGTGCATAAATTGAGTGTCGGCGGATGCGAACTCGGTAAACTCAATCCCAGTTAAGCCGAGAGGGTTTTTGTTATTAGTCATTACTTTCTCCAATTTCTCTAATTAAAAACCTTTTCGGTTTTCTAAAAATTATTTTAAACACTAGTCTGCTCGTCATTACGAAAAGCGTCAATAGATATTATTTTTCCAACCAACTTTGGTTATAATCAGCTTCCATACAGTGATGAAAATGCTCTGTTACTTTTAATGGCACAAAAGTGTCAACCATCACCGCGTATTCGTAGGTTTCTTTTTTACCTACCGAAGCCTCCGTTTTGCCCGGTTGAGGACCGTGAGGTACCCCTTTTCGATGAAAGGTTAATGAGCCTTCTTCAATTCCGGTTCGACTCATAAAATCACCATGTACGTAATAAAGAACCTCGTCACTATCAATATTTGAATGATAATAAGGCGCAGGAACCGATTGAGGATGAAAATCGTAAAGTCGCGGCACAAAATTACACATCACAAAATTATTCGCGGTGAATACTACATGAGCCGAAGGAGGCAAATGAATTTTTCCGACCAGCGGTGCGTAGTCGTCAATATTAAATGCCCAAGGATATACTGCTCCGTCCCAGCCAACTAAGTCGAACGGGTGCCACTGTAGAATCGTTTTTTGGTAGGTTTCACCATATTTAATAACTAATGAGAACTCGCCCTTTTCGACAATTGCCTGTTGCAATTCGGGGGCTCTAATATCTCTTTCACAATATGGCGCAGTTTCTAACATTTGTCCCGTTTCCGAACGAAAATGTTTCGGAATACTGACCATAGAAAATGACTCAGTTATAAATAGACGAACATCTTCATAATCATCGAATTTAAGCTGGTAGGTGGTTCCTCTTGGGATCACTAGATAATCCCACTTTTTAACCGCCAAGGTGCCGTATTCAGAAAACAAAGTGCCGCTGCCTTGGTGGACAAATATCACTTCGTCTGCGTAAGAATTACGATAAAACTCATTGGTATCTTCGGTGACTTTAGCGGTATAAAGGGCACAATCTTGATTAAATAGCATTTTTTTGCGGCTACTAAAAAAGTTACCTTGACCGTCAGCGCGTTTGGAATGAATTTTATAGTTTTGCAGAATGGTATCTTGCCACTCCTCGCCATGAGACAAGTGGTAAGGCTCATCTCGAACCACCTTACTTGGCATATTATGATGGTATTTATTCGAGTAAATGTTCGAAAAACCGTGAGTTGAAAAAAGCTCTTCTCGATAGAGTTCACCATTTTCTTTTTCGAAGGTAATATGTCTTTTGAGAGGAATTTCTCCTCGCTTAATGTAAAAAGGCATTTAAATATCCCTAAAATTGTTAGGTTTATTGCTAAACGACTAGGATAGCGACAATCATCAGCTAATAAAAGGATAATCTTTGATTGTTTTCAATCTATTTATTTGATGGAGCTGCTGGAAAACTAAGGTTGGATGGACTCGCTTGACACGGCTGGCTAATGGGTGACCCCAATCGACTCTGGGTAGGGGGAATATCATGCGGCTTGCTTGTTGTAAAGCGTGCCAGTCCCCCCCTATTCCTATAGCTACACCTATTTTCTATTTTTTCTATATAACTTAAAATTACTAATACCACTTACACCTACTTTTGATTGTCTACCAAGTACGTAAATCGTCTGCCCTATCTTAATATCTTCAAACAAACTTTTGTCAATACATATTGCTCCTTTAAAAGGATTGCTCAATTCCTTGAAAGTAATTTTAGGTTCACAAGATGTACGATTATTTAACGGATGTTTGTTTTGTACAGTAAGCTTAATTTCAGTCTTTACGCTTGTAAGATAATGATAGAATGCTGGAATAGTCATTGATATCAATAGATAGGAAGTAAAAAAACCACATATAACGGACTTTATTATTCCAGAAAAATTTAGCTTAACCACTTTAGCGGTAACAATTAACAAGCTAACAAAAACCGCCAAAACCACGCCCCCCCATACTACGTTTTTATCAAAATAAAAAGTCGCTTGAAAATCTATGATTGATGAACTTAAAGCAGCGAAAATCATTATGATGAAAAGCCATCGACTCACTTGTTCAACTTCATTGCCATTGCTTGCCAAAACTAATCCTATGCTAATTTTAGAGATAATTTTTTTAAAGCTTGGGGGTCAAGCCTGTTTTACCACATTAATGCTTTTTCCAATCGCTTTAATTCCTTTTGCCAACTACCTGTCACTATTTCCTGTTTGATATTGTTGATCGAGAATGACGCGCTGCCATAGTGATTTAGTGCAAAGGCTTCCGCAATATCCGCTAGCTTATTCGCACCATAGTGTTGACAAGCGTACATTGCGAGTGCTTATTGGGGTCAAATCTTGCAACTTGCAGTCACAGCTCGACTAACAGTCGAATAGTGAACATCAAAATAATCGGCAATTTCTTTCATACTATATCCACCACTTTGGTAGCTCAAAAACATCGCTTCATTTCTAGTCTCGCTTATTTGTTCGTAGTGCGCGATTGGTTTTGCTTTTTCTCGTGGTTTAATCTTTGTGAATGGTATTTCTTTATCCACAGTTCTACTTTCTAATTGTTTTATTGAGTCTTTTACAAACTTATCACTACCCAAGAGGATTTGATTTCGTATTTTTTTCCACGGTTTCGTTTGCTTTTTGCCTTCTGACACGAATTTTCGATATTTGATGATCGCTGTTTGATGTTGTTTTGAAAACTGTGACAATAGCCACGCCGAATTCAGCCAATCGATTGGTGGGGCTAGTCCTGCTGTGACTCTATAACTACTCCATCGCCAATCTTTGGCGGCTTTTACCATTCCTGCACGAACAGGGTTAAGAACGATATAACGTGCTAGTTCCAATAAGTACAAATCTTTTTGAACCAAGATTGATTTAAATCGACCTTGAAATAAATGCCCAACACGATTATTTGATAGATTGAAGTTTTGGGTATAAGCGCTGTTTAAATGCCGCATAAATTGAGAGACGTTCCCCTCTGGCGTTTCCACCAAAAGATGAAAGTGATTATCCATTAAACAATAAGCATAAATGATAATGTTATAGCGATTTCTGGATTGCCTCAGTCGATTGATAAACTCTAGCCGATCTTCATCAGTGGTAAAGATATCTTGCTGAGCATTCCCCCGAGAGGTGAGGTGATAGAGTGCGCCTTTGTATTCTATTCTTGCTTGTCTTGCCATAGTTTTAGCAGCATACCACAAATTAAATGCACACTGCAAGATTTGACCCCATGATTGTGTATAAGCAACAGGGTGGAAAATCAATGACTCTGACCCCATCGATTTAAGTTTTTACAAGAAACACCAGCATTATTGGCCTGACTGAGTGTTCAGACGGCTGGGAACATTAAGAATAAAATACAACACGTTCAAATAAAAACAAGCCTGAGCGAAGCGAGTCATTATCGGCTTAAAATAAAAAAATAAAGCCTGTGAGCGACAGCGATGCATATTTCAAGTTCATCTGACCCCAATCGTCCAGGATCAATATGTACTTGATTTAAGCAAACTAAAATTATTTTTACGTAGAACATCACTCACCTCGCAGACTCTTATCTCATCACCGCTAATGTAAATGAGTAATTCCTGTTCTGGGAATTCTGCTTCTGTAACCTCACCATCATCTTCCATAAAGTTTTCTTGTAAAATCACATTGAGATCCATTTCCGCTAATCTAAAATATTCACCACCATGATACTCACTCTCATGAGCACTAAAGGAGACATCTAATATCTTTTCCATCTCGTCACGGAAATTATCCAACTCACCAGTTTCAACACCGTACAACATTGCTTTTTTCTTCATTATGGCCTCGGTAGTATAATGCTTTGGGAACGAGAAATAGCATCGTCAATTGATTTGAAAATCATGAAGTTAACTGGACGTCCAGCATCTAACGCAAGCTGAGCACTTAATTGTGTTAAACCCATGCGTTCAAGTAAATCAGGTGTCTTTTCTAAAGATAACGGTCCAGTACGCGTTCCTTTAGCCCTCAAACCGACTCCTACGTCCCGTGCCTTTTCGAACAAACCCTCGCTTGACAATGCAATATCAAAATCACTCACCCGACCGACATCAAATGGATCATGAGGTGCTTTAAAAGCACGTCCTGTTACTGAACTTCCTTGAAAGGCTGCATCTACATTTTTGAAACCTGCAGCATCAAGCCCACCATGCAACGACTTGCCGAATAGTTTAAAATCGGAAGTTCCACCAAATCCTAAAGGCATTTGATTTGGGCCAAATTTTGCCTTTAGCTTATTAAGATATCCGCCAATTTTTCCTGTCAAAGACTTAACAGCACTTCCCGCTCCACTCCAAATCCTACCAACGCCTGTTTTTATTCCTCGACCAATCTTAGCAAATTGTTGACCAATTCGTTTTAGTGCACTACCTCTCAATAAACCAAATGCAGCAAACTCTCCCCCGCTGCCACTTTCTCCTCTCGACCAAAGCCCCATTGATACACTTTCACCAATAGTATTGAGAGCATTATCAATCCTAAACCCTGATTCAGAAACAGCCATGATTCCAATCTGGCTCATTGCTCTTAGCGTTCTGACATCGTTATCAAGAGAACCATTTTGAACCATAGCGCCAAAACCAGTAAACGCTCCTATCGTACCAGCAATACTTGTCAGCCCTAATGTAGCAACTTTGTCTCCATCCATTAACATCAAGTTTTCAAATGCATTTGGTCCGTGGATCAAAAGCCCATCGATATCATTCGCAAACATGCGTGCCGTTTCTAAGAAAGCGCCCATATTTGCGGAAGTTTGGCTGATTCTATCTCGTAGAATGCTACCAAATTCATTTGCTCCATGGGTCTCAAAAAGATTACTTGCATGTTCAGGTGATAAACCAGCAAACAAAAGAAAGGGGTTATAGTCGTCCTTGTTATTCGCGGCGTTAACAATATCTTGTATGACGCCAACACCGCCGTCTTCTAGTAGATTAATGGCGGCTTCTTGTTGAATGTAAACATCCGCTAATGCGTTATAGCCATACTTCAAGCGTTCTGACTGGGGCAGTTTGGCAACCTCTTCTGGGCTAAGATCTCGGAGCTTAAACTTCCTCAAGGAATCATCACCTTGTATGGTAATAACTCGATCTTTCGCATCAACTGGTACAGAACTATTACCAGTATCATTTTTGCTAAGCTGGTCTAAAACTTTTCGGTTTGCAACATCGTCACCAGCAAGTTTATCTTTCAGTTTTTCAATTTCATTCTGAACTTTTCGCAGTTCCTTCTGCTCTTTAGTTAACGAAAGTTCAGCAACAATAGAATTCCCAATGGCACTGCCAAATGCATTCGCAACCACACTGCGAGTATTCCATGAGCCTTCGTTAAATACGCCTTTGGTCACTGCATAATTCAATGCCGAATTCGCAACCCCACTAAAGAAGTCTTGCGAAAACCCACCCCCTGTTACACCCGCAAATAGTGAATCTTGGTCACTCAAGCCAAATCTGCCACCAATATACCCTGTCGAGGCATTTGCGACAACGTTTGCCCAGCGAAAGCCGCTTGGTAAGCCCACGATTTTATTGGCCGCTGCACCTGCAATGACATTCGAAGCACCGCTCACTGCTCTTCCCAAATTATTGAGAGCGCCTTTTTTTGCACCTTCTATGAACGATTTACTTCCTTTTAATGCACCAGCAATACCCGCTGATGCGACTGATGTAAAGCCACCCGCAACGGCTTTTCTCAATGAAAAACTTTCGACAGCACCAAGCGCCTTTCCAACGACCTGACTAACTGCGCTACCAACCAGACCACCCGCAAAAACACTCGTTACTGCCGCCGCAGTACCAATACCGGCAACCGCACCTCCTGAAACCAATGCGCCCCCAAGTGTTAACGATGACGTGGTAGCTGTCACAACTCCCCCAGCAACGGAGCCTGTCACCCCGGCGCCAACAAAACTAGGGGGTCAAGCCTGTTTTACCACATTAATGCTTTTTCCAATCGCTTTAATTCCTTTTGCCAACTACCTGTCACTATTTCCTGTTTGATATTGTTGATCGAGAATGACGCGCTGCCATTGTGATTTAGTGCAAAGGCTTCCGCAATATCCGCTAGCTTATTCGCACCATAGTGTTGACAAGCGTACATTGCGAGCGCTCTGAGTGGATTCGATTGTCGCTTGCCTTGCCGATTGCTACAAATAAACGCACGTTCAACCTTAAAGGTTTCGCAAAATACCACAAGTAGCTCATCACACGTCGGCCGATTGGCTAACGATTGACGCAACGCCTCTAGATTTTCTCTATCAAAAGTTTCTCTGGCGTTTTCTTTAAAGGCTGAGTCGCCCAATATTGATAGTATGTTGTGCTTGCTATAATAACGCACTAAATCGGGATCGTTGGCCTGTTTAACATAGTTGGCGTAGCCCTTGTAGCGCTCTTTGTGGCCGAGCATGCTATAGGTTCTAACTCGCTCAAGCCAGTCTGGGGATTCAACATTATTGACATAGGCGGGATAACTGGACCACTGGTAATCCCGGAGTTTTTGTACCATCGGTGGATTGGTTTCCAGCGGGTTTCGGTGAATATAGCGGCTCAATTGCAGCAGGTAGCTATCATCGTCGACTAAAACAGATTTATAGCGCCCTTTAAACAAACTGCCATCAGACTGATTAAGCCAGTTGTAGCGCTGCGTGTACACACCATTGATATGGCGCATAATGCGCGCTAGATTCGCATTTGGGGTTTCAACGAGAAGGTGATAGTGATTGTTCATTAAGCAGTAAGCGTGAATTATGGCATCAAATCGCTCACTGACTTCTTTTAATAACTTAATGAAGGCTTCGAAATAAGCCTTACCCAGAAAAATATCACTATGATTCCGCCCTCGATTCATCACATGATGAAACGCCCCTTCAAATTCTATTCGCTCAGCTCTTGGCATGAAGAAACGTTATCAAATTGACAGCTATATTGCAAAACTGTCTTGACCCCTATTGTTCAAACGAATAACTCGAGGTATGCTGGCTGATAACTAAAAAAATGAGGCGATTGAACAATGGCAAAGATTCTAGGTTTAGGCGGCGTATTTTTTAAATCGAAAGATCCCGAAGCTTTATCGCAATGGTATCAGCAGTGGCTGGGAATGGATTTGGCATTTCCCTATGGCATTAGTTTTAAGACCGATCAAGTGCCTAAAAACGGCTTTCACGTTTGGAGTCCCTTTAAGCAAGACACCACCTATTTTGGTTCCGATAGTCAATCTTTTATGTTTAATCTTATGGTGGACAATTTGGACGAAATGCTCGCACAAATTAAACCCAGTGGTTGTCAAATAATGGATGAAACAGAGCGCGGAGAATATGGTGATTTCGGCTGGTTTATCGATCCCGATGGCAATAAAGTCGAGCTTTGGCAACCGCCAGAAAAACCCCCTGAAGAGTAAGCGATGGTAATTTTTGAGGTCAACTAGTAAAAACACAACTTGAACCTTATAACCCACCCCTTCTATACATAGAAAATGGCAATCTTTATCAAGTAGTTTGGTGGTTGATAAAATGTTAGCATAGCGCAAGATTTTAACAGCAAATTAGAAGTAGTCTAAATGACCGATCAATCATCAAAAAAATCAGGCGTATTCGGTTGGTTTCGCGGCAAAAAAAAAGCAGAAGAAGACACCTCTGAGGCGGAAAATCTAGCTTCTGAACAAACCATAGAAGGATCTTCTCAAGAAAGATCTCCAATTGATAATACTAACAAACCATCGCTATTTGGTAGGCTTAAAGCCGGACTATCCAAAACTCGCTCGCAATTTTCTGATGGGCTTGCCAATTTGGTATTAGGCCAAAAAGAGATCGATGAAGATATTTTAGAAGAAGTTGAAACTTTATTATTGATGGCCGACGTCGGCGTCGATACCACCGAGCAAATTATTTCTGACTTAACCGAGCGAGCAGCCCGCAAAGAACTTAAAGATACTGAAGCTCTGATCCAACGATTGAAAACCCACCTCCTATCGATTATCGAACCAGTACAAGCACCGTTAATCATCGACAAAAAACATCAGCCATTCGTTATTTTAATGGTTGGAGTTAATGGAGTTGGTAAAACCACCACCATAGGAAAGTTAGCGCATCAGTTTATTGCCGAAGGTAAAAGTGTCATGTTAGCCGCCGGTGATACCTTTCGAGCGGCAGCTGTTGAACAACTTAAGGCCTGGGGAGAAAGAAATAACGTCCCGGTGATAGCCCAACATACCGGTGCAGACAGTGCCTCAGTAATATTCGACGCGGTTGAAAAGGGCAAAGCTCGAAAAATTGATGTGATTATCGCCGATACCGCCGGACGATTACACAATAAAAGTAATTTGATGGATGAGCTCAGTAAAATTAAAAGAGTGATGGGTAAAATCGACCAAAGTGCTCCTCATGAAGTCATGTTAGTGGTTGATGCTGGGACTGGGCAAAATGCCTTAGTGCAAGCGGTCGAATTTAATAAGGTGGTTGATTTAGATAGTGTTACTATAACCAAGCTTGATGGAACGGCGAAGGGAGGCGTGGTTTTTGCGCTTGCTGACAAAATGAAATTACCTATCCGCTACATTGGCGTAGGCGAGGCAAAAGAAGATTTACGACAATTTGACGCTCAGGAGTATATTGACGCATTATTCGATTAGCATGTGCGTGACTGCTGATTTCGTCCCTAATTAATAATAAGAGATCCCTCTAAATGATCCAATTCGCACAGGTTTCAAAACGTTATCCCAATGGTCAGGACGCCTTGCGTCAGGTCAATTTGGAAATAGCTTCGGGCGAAATGGCGTTCCTAACTGGCCATTCTGGGGCCGGAAAAAGCACCATGCTTAAGCTGATTTGTTTGATGGAACGCGCAACCTCCGGCCAAGTCATCATCAATGGCAAAAATTTAAACAAAGTCAAACGCCGAAAAATTCCCGCTGTAAGACGCGACATCGGCATGATATTTCAAGATCATCGGCTGCTATTTGACCGAACCGTATTTGACAATGTTGCGCTACCGCTGATGATCGCCGGTTATGAACACCGTGAAATAGGGCGACGAGTAAGAGCTGCTCTCGATAAAGTTGGGCTACTGTCAAAGGAAAAAAATACGCCCATTATGTTATCGGGCGGCGAGCAACAAAGAGTCGGAATTGCCCGCGCCGTTGTTAACAAACCTCCTTTATTATTGGCGGATGAGCCAACAGGAAATCTCGATCCAGAACTGTCCGCTGAAATTATGCGATTGTTCGAGCAATTTAATCAGGTCGGCGTTAGTTTGTTAATTGCCTCTCACGATTTAAGTTTGCTCGCTCAAATGCACTATCGAACCTTAGTGATGAAAGAAGGACGGCTGGTTCAAGATCAAACTGATGAAGCATTAAATATCGAGCCAGTCGATAGCGAGCACTCACCAAGCGAACATCCTTTGGATGACCAATATGAGTAACGAGCATTCGATGGGAGCCAGTATGACCCAAGGCGCAAGCTTTAGTGCTCGCCTAAAAATGCTGGTCAGGCTGCATAAATTAGAAGCGAACCGCGGTCTTAAAGATATATTTGATAACCCATTTTCCAATTTTATGACGGTACTGGTAATCGCCATCGCATTGGCTCTTCCGGCAGGGCTACAAATTTTGTTAGATAACGGAAAAAATCTTTCTCAAAGTTGGGATGGTGCCAGTCGTATCTCACTGTATTTAAAAGTTAATTTAAAGGACTCTCAAACACAAATATTGGCCGATAAAATTCGCCGAAATTTGGCGGTCGAACGAGTCGATGTCATTCTACCGTCTATGGCGCTAAAAGATTTTGGCGAACGCTCTGGCTTTGCCGACGCCATTGCAGAGCTTGACTCAAATCCGCTGCCTCCCACCTTAGTTGTTCAGCCAAGCCCAGAATACTCTTCTCCAGCGGCCTCCGAAAAATTACTTGCGGAGTTCGAACTATTAGCAGACGTTGATAAAGCGCAATTGGACTTAGATTGGGTACGAAAGCTTTACGCGTTAATACAATTGGCTGAAAAAGCTGCCGCGGCCTTAGGAGCCGCGTTAGCGTTAGCGGTGTTATTGATTGTCGGCAATACTATCCGTTTATCGGTGCAAAACCGCCGTGAAGAAATCGAAGTGGTTAAACTAGTTGGTGCCACCGATGCTTTTATCCGTCGACCTTTTCTTTATACGGGATTTTGGTATGGCTTGTTTGCTGGCATACTTTGTTGGATTATTTTAGAAATTTCGTTAGTTTGGTTAGAAGAACCAGTGGCCAATTTAGCCAGCCTTTACCAAAGTCAGTTTATGGTGAGTGGTTTAAATTTATTTCAGAGTTTCCAATTGTTAACTGTAAGTTGTAGCTTAGGTTTATTAGGCTCTTGGTTCAGTGTTGGCCGGCATATTCGCAATATTGAGCCACGCTAACTACTTTTTAGAGCAAGTTAGATTTTTAAACTAGCTAGTTTATTAAAACAGGCTAAATATTGAATGCCAATGACGTTTAAATTGGCCTATTTTGGCTTCGACTACGCTCTAATGATCACATAATATTACATTTAGAATTTAATTTGCAGTCATTCATTTCTTCTCTTATATCATGTAACAAGCTGTTTCTTAACGAAACTTTTGCCATTTTTAGCACTCATAGTTGGTAACTGCTAAAAAATTAGCACTCTTACTGATAGAGTGCTAAAATAATCTGCAATGAATGAATTTTCGATTTTTTGACCAGTTAAATAAATATCGGCTTGAATTAATCATTTTAGAGCTTAGATAAAGCGACTGGAATAGGAGAAGAATGATGAATAAAAACATGAGTAAAATCCTTCAACCCGCGAATTTATTGGTGCCCCAGGGTAATATAGAGTCTTATGTAACGGCTATTCATGCAATCCCTGTTTTATCGGCTGAAGACGAACGCATGCTAGCGATCGAATACAAAGAAAGTGGTGATTTAGACGCGGTTCGCGGATTGATTATGTCGCACCTTCGATTTGTTGCCCATATTGCAAGAAGTTATAGTGGTTATGGCCTGCCTCAGGCTGATTTAATTCAGGAAGGCAATGTTGGTTTAATGAAAGCCGTTAAACGATTTGACCCAGAAGTTGGCGTTCGTTTGATATCATTTGCAGTCCATTGGATTAAAGCTGAAATTCATGAGTTTGTACTGAAAAATTGGCGAGTGGTCAAAGTTGCAACCACCAAAGCGCAACGTAAATTGTTTTTTAACTTACGAAGTGCTAAAAAATCCCAAAATTGGTTAAGCAATGATGAAGTGACAGCAGTCGCCAAAGATTTAGGGGTTGCTGAAATTGAAGTGCGAAGAATGGAGAGTCGTTTAAACTCCAGAGATACCGCTTTTGACTTACCAAATGACGCCGACGATGAAACAAGCTTTGCTCCAGCCGCTTATTTAGAGTCCGCAAATAGTGATCCTGCAGAAACGTTAGAAGCCGAAGACTGGCAAGATCACCACCAACAAAAGCTTATGAACGCTTTAAAAACGCTTGATGAAAGAAGTCAGGATATTCTTGCAGCACGTTGGTTATCAGATGAAAAATCAACCTTGCAGGAATTAGCGGACAAGTATGCGGTTTCTGCCGAAAGGATTAGACAGCTGGAAAAAAATGCAATGAAAAAACTAAAGTCAACAATGGCTTAATCCCTCCCTCAAAAAAAGGTGCTAATTAGCACCTTTTTTCTTTCTATCTTCTTCACCAGATATTCGCCAAATCCTCAATATAAGTCTACACTTAATGTAGCAACCAATGTTGCTCACTAAGAGGAGGCACTAACAATGAAAAAAATGCTCTACCCACTAGTATTAACGACAATGGCGCTTATTTTGGTTTCTTGCGGAGACAAACCTCCCGAACAAAAAACAGAAACGACTCAAAAAGCCGCTGAAAGCAAACCCGCTAAAAAAGCAAAACCAGCGTGTGAATTAACCATGGGGTGGGATCCGTGGGAACCCTACCAGTATCTAACCCCTGATGATCACGTGCGCGGCTTGGAAATCGATTTGATCACTAGCATGGCAAAACAAGCTGGTTGCAGTATCAAATTCGTACAAAACGATTGGATGAATTTATTGAAAGGTATCAAAACGGGTTCAATTGATCTGTTGGGAGGCGCGAGTAAAACGCCTGCAAGAGAAGAGTTTGCAACTTTCTCTGATGCATATCGAAACGAGTCTTTTGTACTTTATATCCGAACGGATAAGGCCGCTGAATATGCCGACAAAACGCTAGTTCAATTGTTGGATAATAAATTTCGACTTGGCGTCACGGAAGATTATATCTACGGAGATGATGTTGCTGACATACAAGATGATCAGAAGTATGCATCTCAATTAGTTACCGTTCCAATCACGGAAGTTAACTACTATAATTTGATCCAAAATCAAATTGATGGATTCTTAGAAGATCCTTTTGTTGCATGTTACACCATCAAAAGAAAAGGATTGTCGAGCCAAATTAGCGCCTCATCCATTGAAGTAAATAGCGGCAATGTTTCCATTATGTTCAGCAAAGTTAGCGTTAAGGCAGAAACGATTGCTGCATTCAATAAGGGGCTGGCGACATTAAAAGCGAACGGTGAATACCAGAAAATTCTCGATAAATATAGCCACTAGCTTTAAACATAGTAGGAATGTAAAAAAACCGGCTAAAATGCCGGTTTTTTTACGTTTTACATCATATGACTAATGAATTTCTATTTGCTGTTGTTGCTCCTTAATTTCCGCTTTCGGTAGGGTTAAATAAAGCATACCGTTTTTACTCGCTGCGTGAATATTGGAAGCATCGATATTTTCTGGTAAAGAAAAACTTCGACTAAAAGTTCCGAAAGAACGTTCAATCCGATGCTCTTTCTCATCATTTATTTCGAATTTTCTTTCACCGCTAATGGTCAAAATGTTTTTATCGATATTGACCTTAACGTCTTCTTTGTTGACTTCAGGCAATTCAGCTTTGATTAGAAAACTTTTTTTGTTTTCGGTGATGTCAACCGAAGGGCTCCAATCTGCAGAAAGCAATCCTTCCTGTGATGGTCGTTTAGCCATTGACCGATTTAAATTAGAAAAAAAATCGTCAAAATTTCTTAGTGTATGCCATGGTGCAATGTTCATTTTAGATTCTCCTCAAACAAAATAATATCTCAAAAAATAATATTATTTCATGATAAATTAATTGAAAAAGAAACTATAAAACCGGTTTTAAAAGTTTTCTCTTGTGAACTATATATAAGGATAGAAAATTTTATTTCAAGCTTTTTTTATTGCCAAGGGTATTACCGAGTGCTTTCTATCGGATAGAAGGATTTTCTAAAGCCCGCTCGGTGAATTGCTATCTGGCCAGTTTTTTCTTGCAATAGGCTAGAAGCCCCTGTAAAATCCGGCCTCCATTAAATGTGTATGGTATTTGACCAATTGGCTCATTTGGCGATGCACAGCGAAGAGAGAAACATCATGAAAACAGATATTCATCCAAATTACGATCAAATCACAGCAACTTGCAGTTGTGGCAACAAAATTGAAGTTGGCTCAACCTTAGGTAAAGATATCAATCTAGATATCTGTTCAGAATGTCACCCTTTCTACACAGGCAAGCAGAAGACTGCTGAAACTGGTGGACGCGTTGATAAGTTCCGTAAGCGTTTTGCAGCTCGCTCACTTAAGAAGTAAGCTTATACTGCAAAATTCTTGTGAAAGAATTGAGACAATAAAAAAGGTGCTAATTGCACCTTTTTTATTGTCTGTTAATTAAGTCAATATATCCCCGTTATCAGAAAGACGTCCTGCGATATTCACGGTATTTAGGTAGCCAAAAATTCGCATCAATTCGTTGATTCAATTTTTGATCAGAAATATGAGCGGCCACCCCATCGGCCATTGACTGTTTAGCCACAGCCACCGCAATGACCCGACTGACGCCCCTTATTTCACTAAGGCTTGGCAATAAATCGCCGCTCTCACCTTTCACCAATGGCGAGCAACTTGCTAGCGCTTCGCTAGCGGCCATAAACATCCTCTCTGTCACCCGATTGGATTTAGCCGCAATAACGCCAAGGCCAATACCTGGGAAAATATAACTATTATTACATTGTGCAATACTATGCGATTTTCCGTTATGTTCGACTGGCTCAAAAGGGCTTCCAGTTGCAACAATCGCGTTGCCCTCTGTCCAGTCGATCACATCCCTAGGCTGAGCTTCAACCCGCGAGGTTGGATTAGAAAGCGGCATAATAATAGGCTGGCCACAGTTTGCGTACATAGTTTTAATAATTTCTTCGCTCATTAACCCTGGCTGTCCAGAAACGCCCACTAGAATAGTTGGCTTTGTCTCTCTAACCACGTCCAATAGGCTTATTTGGCCATTGCTTGCTTGACTCCACCCTCCGACGTCGGCTCTCGATTTGGCGAAGTCTCGCTGAAAATCTCGTAATCTGTCCATATCGTCCGTTAATAGACCCTTACTGCTGGTCAGATAAATTTGGCTAAGCGCCTGCTCTTCGGAAAGCCCTTCTTTTTTCATGTGTGCGACAATTTGTGTCGCAATACCGCATCCCGCCGACCCAGCACCTACAAAAACCACTCGATGATCTTTTAAAGACGAGTTTTGCGCCTGACAAGAAGCCAGTAAAGTGCCTACCGTCACACAGGCTGTTCCTTGAATGTCATCGTTAAAACAACACAATTGGTCCTGATACTTTTTCAGTAAGGGGGTGGCATTGCCCTGGGCAAAATCTTCAAATTGAACCAGCGCATGCGGCCAACGATCTTTAACCACCTGAATAAAACGATCAACGAACTGGAAGTATTCGTCGCCGGTTATTCGTTTGTGTCGCCAACCCATATACATCGGATCGTCTAACAATTCTTGATTATTAGTTCCAACGTCTAACGTCACAGGCAAAGTATGGGCGGGACTAATGCCGCCACAGGCGGAGTAAAGCGCCAATTTTCCAATCGGAATACCCATTCCGCCGATGCCTTGGTCCCCCAAACCTAAGATACGTTCACTGTCGGTCACCACAATGACTTTAACGTTCTGTTTGGTGGCGTTTTGCAACATAAAGTCCATTCTTTCACGATCGGGGAAAGAAAGAAAAATACCGCGTTTGCGACGGTAAATTTTGGAAAACATCTGGCAAGCCAAACCGACCGTTGGGGTATAAATGATCGGCATCATTTCTTCCAAATGGCTGGTAATTAGGCTGTAATAAAGGGTCTCGTTGGTATCTTGAATGTTTCGCAAATAGATGTGCTTGTCCAAGTCATCCTCAAACTGAGAATATTGGCGATAAGCGCGTCGGGTCTGTTCTTCGATGGTCTCGATAGTATGTGGCAATAAACCTTCAAGGTTAAAATCTTGTTTTTCTCTTTCAGAAAACGCACTGCCTTTATTTAGCAAAGGAGTTTCCAAGAGTATCGGTCCAGCGTATCGAATGTACAAAGGTCGTTTTTGAGCCTTAGAGTTAGACATTATGGTTCACTTATAGTTGTAGTTGGAGAATGTTATGAGTCTGATCGTTCGAGCATTTGGTAAATTGATTTTAGTCTAAAGATCACGTCATAACAAAAGAGTTCTTGGTTTAATACCAAAAAAGTCTTTTTAACCTAGATTAATCAGCTGGATCACCCTTTTCTAGATCAACGTTATCTCAAATTGCCTCAAAATTGTAACCTTTGGCCGTTTGAAGCGTTTTTTAAAGAGATTAAAACAACATAAAACCGGGAAAAACGACCAATGCTCAAAATATTTAACCGTAATCAAATAAAAAATTTAAGCCAATTCATTTTTGCGACTTTCTTAGCCGCTTTATCTTTTACAAGTTTTGCCGATCAGCCACCTATGGATACAGGGCCAGAGCTTGGTAGCCAAATACCCGAATTGAGCGTATTGGATCAATTCGGCGATAAACAGCAGCTGAGCAACATAATGGGAGAAAAGGGCACGATAGTGGTGTTATTTCGATCGGCCGATTGGTGCCCATTTTGTAAACGCCATTTGTTAGAACTTAATGCTGAAGCAGACAAATTTAAGCAGCTTGGCTATGGAGTAACTGCAATTTCTTACGATACACCGAAAATACTCCGGACTTTTTCACAAAATAAGAAGTTAAAGTATTCACTTTTATCCGACCAAAAGGTCGCAACATTTAAAGCGCTAAATGTCGTCAACAAAGAAAATGAACCTGGCGATCGACACTATGGCATTCCTTATCCTGGCGTGATTGTTGTTAATCCAGAAGGAAAAATCATCCATAAATATTTCTTTGAAGGATATAAGAAACGGGTGAAATTTAAGACGTTATTAACAGACCTAAAATAGTTATCATTATCCAACCGGCAACCTTTCTTTTACAATTTCCGAGGCGCCTTGCCTGCGCCCTATTTGCTTGTTAAGTCTGCTTGTGATCTTTTGGTGGTTGAGTCAAAATAGGCTCCATACGATCGACTCGACTTAGAACTGCCATTTGACCCATCCCACTTCAATAGCTCAAGACAACAAAAGCTCGCGGCCGTTATTCGTCAAAGTCGCTATAGCTGTTCCACTTCGTAAATTATTCGAATACGCTTTGCCCTCTGAAAGCCCTTTCACTTTAACTGCCGGAATGCGAGTAGAAGTACCATTTTCTGGGCGGAATAAAATAGCCATTGTGGTGAATACTAGCGGCGACTCCGAGTACGATAAAAACAAAATAAAACCCATTATTCGTGTCTTGGACGATCGCCCGTTGGTCAATGCTAATATGTTAAAACTTGTCGAGTGGATGACCCATTATTATCACGCGCCGCCGGGAGAGGTTTGGCAAACAATATTACCCACAGTACTAATGAAAGGTGAAGCTTGTCAAAAAAAACGAGTAAGTATTTGGAAAATATTATCGGACGGCCAAACGGCACTGCTCGATAATAAGCTGGCAACCAATGCAGTCAAACAACGTCAAGCATTAAAATTACTAGTCGATAATCCGCAAGGGGTCGCCCATGATAGTTTATCCAACTACGGTCTGACTTTAACCACCTTAAAATCTCTAGCCGGTAAGAAATGGATTGAGCGAGATTACGCAGACTCAGGAATTAAAACCCTGCCTTTTAGCGTTAACCATCCGGAGAATTTACAACTTAATAATGAGCAACAATTAGCCATTGACTCCGTCTGTGAGCGACTCGACCAATATCATACATGGCTCTTATTTGGGGTCACTGCTAGTGGAAAAACCGAAGTCTATTTGCGGATCATTGAGCAAGTGGTTAAAGGCGGCCAACAAGCGTTGATTCTGGTACCGGAAATTGGTTTAACCCCGCAGACCGTCAGTCGGTTCCAACAACGGTTTAATACGCCCATCGAAGTCATTCATTCGGCAATTAGTGAACAACAAAGATTGCAGACTTGGCTAAAAGTTCGTTCCGGCGAAGCCCGTATTATTATTGGAACTCGCTCTGCGCTGTTTGTACCGTTAAAAAAACCAGGCATTATTATTATCGACGAAGAGCACGATAGCTCATTTAAACAACAACAAGGATTACGCTATTCTGCGCGAGATATTGCGATGGTTCGAGGCAGTATCGAAAAAGTTCCAGTACTTCTCGGCAGTGCCTCGCCGTCTATCGAATCGTTGATGAACGTGAAAAAGAATAAAATTTCGAAGTTAAATCTATCGAACAAAGCGATGACTAGCAAGCCATTAAGTTATCGAGTAATTGACCTTAAAAATCAGCCAATGAAACAAGGTTTGTCTTTTGCGTTAATCGATTCGATTAGCCATCATCTTAAACATCAAGGTCAAATACTACTTTTTTTGAACCGACGCGGTTACTCTCCAGTATTACTCTGCCATAACTGCGGCTGGAGTAGTCAATGCAAACGATGTGATACTCATTTTACCTTTCATAACCTTAACGCCCATTTGCAGTGTCATCATTGTGGTTCAAGTCGTAGTATTCCAAAACAATGTCCCGATTGCCTTTCCGATGAAATGGTTCCTGTGGGACTCGGTACTGAAAGACTAGAAGAAAGTATTAAATTACTCTTTCCTAATGCAAGAGTTCGTAGAATCGACCGCGATACCACTCGAAAAAAATCGGCTATGAAAGATTTTGTTAGTGAAATAAAAGCGGGACAAGTTGATATTTTAATCGGCACTCAAATGCTCGCCAAAGGCCATCATTTTCCAGAGGTAACCTTAGTCGGTTTGGTCGACATGGACGGGGCATTGTACAGCAGTGACTTTCGTGCTCCGGAGTATGCCGCCCAACTCATTACCCAAGTATCGGGAAGGGCCGGCCGCGCGGATAAAAAGGGCGAGATTGTCATACAAACTCACCATGCGGATCATCCCATGTTGCAACAATTAATCAATAGTGGCTACGAAACCTTCGCGGCAACCGCTTTGAACGAACGAATTGCCGCACAATTACCGCCGCATAATTTTAATGCCCTATTTCAAGCAGAAGCCACTTACTTAGGCCATGCAAAAAGCTTTTTGCAAGACGTTAAATCGATTCTTAAGAATGTCGTACAAGTCAATGTAGAATTGCTGGGGCCGGTACCAGCATTTTATACCAAGAAAGCCGGAAAATTTCGCTACCAACTGTATCTCGAATCAGATAATCGATTGCATCTGCACCAACTTTTGGAATCTTGTTTAGGCGATATTGAAAAATTAAAATCCGCTAGCCGAGTTAGATGGCGAATGGAAGTTGATCCGATTGGTGATTAGAGAAGCTGGTGTAAAATTACTTTGGCGTGTTATTGGCAATAGTTATATTGTTAATTAGTTTTTTGTCTGAAAACGAGATTCTACCAGTTTCAGATGCTGGTATCAGAAACGACCCAGGTCCAGCTCCTCGTGTAAATATTATCCCTAATCGACTAGTGTTTTTAAAATCACCACTATTTCCAACAAAAGCCACCGCACGGCTATCGAAACCTTTCATTTTCTTAATACGATTAGGCAAAGCGTCCAAATTTGTGAAGTCGAAATATTCTATCGAAGCGACACAAATAGCTTCTCCGCAAGCCAAATCTTTAAGAGAAAAATCGGATTTTGTAGCCGATTCTTTAACAAATGCTTCCGAATACAGGTTCGTATCTAAAGTGACATCCTGATCACTATTGCCATTATTGATCAAGCTATTCAATAGCCTATCGAATTTTGACAAACTCATATCTCTCAAAGCGGATGAACGAATTTGAGTGCCTTTTTCTCTATCATAAAACTTGACCGAGAATTCGTCTTCTATAGCAGAAAGAGGCATTTTGTCTTTCGTTAAGGATTCTACTGAAGCATCAATATTTTCGCCTTCTTTTTTATCATTTTTCATTTTAGCTTTGTCTTGAGAAGTCATATTTTCTTGACTGCCACTACTACTCAGATCAACTTCATCACTCGATGTTAAAAATAAATTTTGTTTGAATATTCCGACGTATATAAAAACGGCAACACAAGCTATTCCGAGTCCAGCTAGATATTTCCTCATTTTTTATTTCCTACTTTTAGTTATCAGCTAAGAAGCTCTAGTAGATTTATAGGGTTGGGTGTTACGAACACCAAATATTTTCCAAATTCGATAGTTCTTTGAAACAGTCTCGACGTCTAGATAAAAATTTATCATACAAATTATAAACGCGCAAATAACACAGCTCTCATCTCAAAATGAGATTTCAACAAAAGTAGACCTACTCTCTTGTTCACACCTAATCAATAGAATTCGGTGCAATAAAAATCGGCGCTTGATTTTGTTATCAGTTTCGAATTAGACTATTTCCTAAAATGATTGCCATCGGCAGGGACAAACACCGTAGAAATTTAACGGTGCGCAGAGTCGCCATTAGCTAGTTTCTAATTCAATGGCCTAAACTAAAGATAATAGCGGAGTGAATCAAGAATGAGTCTGGCGAACCCTATTCCTATTTTGCGTATTTTTGACGAAATCAAAGCGAAAGAGTTCTATATCGATTTCCTCGGTTTTAAAATCGACTGGCAACACCGATTCGAACCAGACACACCCATTTATTTTCAGATATCTAAGGAAGATTGCGTGATGCATCTTTCCGAACACCATGGCGATTCATGTCCAGGAGCATCGCTGCGAATTGAAACCTCTGAACTTAATGACTATCACATAACACTCAATGATAAGAAATATCGAAATGCGCGACCCGGAATTCAAGAGACGCCTTGGGGGACTCGCGATATGAAAATTGCTGACCCATTTGGCAATCATTTAATTTTTTGTGAAGAAAACCAGTCATAATGATAAGAATTTGGTCAATGTAAATATTACCAAGAACCAATTTGAAAACCAACAGTCATAAATTCGATGGCGGAAATTCAATCGAATTCGTTAATCATTCCATTTAGCAAATAAAGGCACAATAGCAATGAAAATTTCGAATTATAGCGCAAAGTACCTGTCCATTTTTCTTATATTTTTGGTCTCCGGATGTACCTCCATGCAGCCAATAGACAAAGGGTTATCTCCAAGCGTTATTTTCGAAAATATTAGCCCCGGCGATGAAATAATTATTATCACAAGAAATAAAGAAAAACATAAAGTAGTGGTCGACTCCGTTACAATGAAAGAGATTGTCGGCAGTAATAAAACGATTAAAACTTCAGAAATTATCGCAATTGAAAAAGAAGGAGTCGATGCGCTTAAAACCACTGGAGCGATTGTTGGAGGCTACTTAATTTATGGTGTAATTGCCTCATTGATTTTTTTGGCTGCGCTTTAAATTAACGAGTTAAAAATTTGAGGTTAAGACATCAGTCGTTTGCGCATTTCAGCCATTCGGTCTTTTCCTTGCTCTCTTTTTTCATCATCACTGAGTGGCACTTGATCTTCTTCCCATTCCAGATCATCTTGTGGCATTTCTTCTAAAAACCGGCTGGGGACCGAATTAACCATTTCGCCATATTTTTGCCGTTGTTTGGCAACAAAAATAGCTAGCGATTGCTCTGCTCGGGTAATACCGACGTAGGCCAAACGACGTTCTTCTTCAATATTACCCTCTTCAATAGACGCCTTATGTGGCAACAGTTCTTCTTCCATGCCAATTAAATAAACGTGAGGGAATTCTAATCCTTTTGATGCATGCAAAGTCATCAATTGAACTTCGTTGGCGTCCTCTTCTTCTTGATCGCCACGGTCGAGCATTTCTCGAAGACATAACTTAGAAATCGTTTCCGCAAAGGGGTCATCGGCTAGTTTATTATTTTCTAGTCCCGATTCAATCCAACCCAGTAATGTTTCAACATTGCTCCAACGATATTCTGCCGCTTTTGGCGAGCTTGAGTTATCGAATAAAAAACCGTGGTAGCCGACGTAAGCGAGCAGATCTCGAATGATCGCTAAACTATCACCACGAGTCACATTATCACTCGCTTTAGCCATCGTTTCTCCAAAACGCTTAACTGCAGCGAGTCCTTTCCCGGTAAGCGATTGCTCTAAACCGACTTCGAATATGGCTGCAAACAAACTAATGTGCCGTTCGTTGGCATAGCTGCCTAATTTCTCCAAAGTGCTCACACCAATTTCTCGCCTTGGTACATTGGCGATACGGATAAATGCGTTGTCATCGTCTTGATTAACCATCAAGCGAAAATAAGCCATCACATCTTTAATTTCTGCTCTTGCGAAAAAGGACGTGGTCCCACTGATTTTGTAAGGGATTTGTTTGTCGACCATAAATTTCTCAAGTAATCGAGATTGATGATTGCCGCGGTACAAAATAGCAAAATCTTTGTAGGCAATATTACGATTAATTCGGCGGGAAAGAATTTCTTTGGTCACTCGGTCCGCCTCGTCATTATCGTTTTTGGCTGATAATATACGGATCGGTTCGCCATAGTCTTTATCTGACCATAATTTCTTTTTGAATATATGCTCATTGTTTTGGATCAAGACATTCGCCGATTTTAATATTCTGCCAGACGAGCGATAGTTTTGCTCTAGCTTAACCACTCGTAAATTAGGAAAGTCTTTTTGCAATAATTCAAGGTTTTGAGGATTAGCTCCACGCCAAGAATAAATCGATTGATCGTCATCGCCTACCACGGTGAAATTACCGAGTCGTCCGGTTAATAATTTTACCAGTTCATACTGGCTGGTATTGGTATCTTGATATTCGTCGACTAACAAATACCTGATTTTTCCATGCCATTTTTCACGAATTTTTTGGTCACCTTGCAACAACAATGTCGGGATTAATATTAGGTCATCAAAATCAACCGCGTTAAATGCCCGCAGGCTACGTGTGTATGCTTCATATAACTTAGCCGCCAAAAGCATTTCTTGATTGTCGGCAATTGCAACCGCTTTATCCGGTAGAATTAAGTCGTTTTTCCACTTGGAAATTTGCGATAAGATTTCCAGCATTTCTTTTTTATCAGCGTCATCACTTTTCTTACAAAGCTCTTTAATTAATTGAAACGAATCTTGATCATCAAAAATGGTGAAATTTCGACGAAAACCAAGGGCTCGATATTCTTTGCGGATAATATTGAGTCCTAAATTATGAAAGGTTGAAACAGTAAGACCCTTAGCAGAATCCTTCCCTAATAATTTACTAACTCGCGCCTTCATCTCCTTGGATGCTTTATTGGTAAATGTCACCGCCGCGATATGCTTGGCTTGATAACCGCAGTGATTAATGAGGTGAACAATTTTTTGGGTGATTACCGCCGTTTTGCCACTGCCAGCGCCCGCTAGCACTAATAGCGGCGAGGTGGTTAGTTTAACGGCTTGATCTTGTTGGGGATTTAATCTGACGACTGACACTTTTTACCTAATACATTCTATCTACAAATAAGTTCCCTTTTATTATATGGGAGTAACCGCATGATAAAGGCATTTCGAGCCTTTTGGTGTGCGTTTGATATTGTAAGGTACAAGCTAGGCAATTAGTAGATCTATTTGATTTGACCTATTTGATTTGACCTATTTGATTTGAACTATTTTATTTGACAGGGGCGACGAATAAACTAAAGGCGACTCGTCTAGTGAAAAAAAGGCACAAAACCAAGATTTTGTGCCCTGAAAACGGTGAGGGGGTATCCTCACCACCAACGAAAAAGGATGGGTAATCAATTTTTTCTAATAATGTAAAAAGCACTCTTCCTTTATTGAGTATTAAAAAGATAAACGGCACCTGAATCACCCGCCGAATTATTTCCTTGATTACCATCTATGCCGGTTGCGTTACTGTCTTCTGCCTGCGAACTCACTACCAAAGTTGTGCCATCTAAAGCAACGAACATACCAAATAAATCACCTGATTCAGAATTTGATGCCTTAATGTATTGTTGTTGATTCCAACTTCCGACTCCGGCTCGTGAATAAAAATACACTGCGCCAGCATTTGATTGACTGTTGTTAGATTGATCGCCATCAATACCAACCGCGCCACCATTCTCGGTCCAGGCCCCCACAGCGATGTTATTACCAAAAAGGGCTAAATCTCTACCAAATTCGTCGCCGGCCTCCGTATTCGACGCTTTGAGATAGGCTTGCTGACTCCATTGATTGGAATTATCCCGAACAAAAATATAAACAGCACCCGATTTATTCGCTAGATCATTAGACTGATCGCCATCAATACCAACCGCATTACTACTTTCATAGAATGCACTGACGGCAACGGTATTGTTTGATATCGAAACCTCTCCTCCGAAATAATCACCCGCACCAGTATTGGAAGCTTTAAGATACGCCTGTTGACTCCATACGTTATTGAGCCTTGTAAATACGTATACGGCACCAGAAGACGGTGACGAGTTGTCCAACTCGTCACCGTTGACACCTCTCGCATTACTGCTTTCAATGGTTGAACCAACTATTAAGTTATCATTTTCAAGTGCAACACTTGTACCGAAGCCGTCATTAGCATTCGAATTGGATGCCTTTAAATAAGCTTGTTGAATCCAGTTAGACGACTCATTTAGCCCAAATATATAAACAGCACCTGCCGCTTGTGCACTGTTGTCGCTCATATCTCCATTGACACCGGTTGCACTACTGTCTTCACCTTGTGCGCCAATCGCAATAGTATTTCCAGAAATAGCGACGGAAACGCCAAACACATCATTGGTTTCAGCATTGCTTGCTTTTAAGAACGCTTGTTGACTCCAGGTGGTGCCGACTCTAGTAAAAACATATGCGGCTCCAGAACTGCTAGCTAATTCGTTATTTTGGCCAGCGATATCACTATCTTCACTGGACGCGCCAACTACGATTGTATTTCCAGATACAGCCACAGCTGAGCCAAAAAAATCGCCAGCTCCGGTATTTGACGCTTTTAAATAAGCTTGCTGCGACCAAACCGATGAACTATCTCGGGTAAAAACATACACCGCACCGGAGTTGGAAGCGGAATTGTCATTTTGTTGGCCGTCAATCCCCGTAGCACTGCTGTCTTCTATAAACGCTCCCACGACTAGAGTATTGCCGGAAATGGCAATTTTATATCCGAAACGATCATTCGCTTCAGTATTTGATGCTTTCAAATAGGCTTGTTGTGCGAAGTTACTAGCTGCCTGACGAGCAACCGTTAAAGTATAAGTTTGAGTTGTCAGGCCGTCTTCTGCTAACACAACCAAGGTGATTGAATTGGAGCCTTGGTTGAGACTAATAGAATGACTGGCACTACCAGAACTAGTAATAATGCCGTCAACTGTCACACTAGCGGCACTATCAGCGAGCGTTGCCGTGACCGTTATTGCACTAGTGGCAAAATCGACTGAAGCACTATAGGCCAAGGTCGCCGCGTCAAATGTTGGTGAGAGCGAACCACTGGATAGACTCAAGTTGCTAAGGTCCGCATCACTACTTAATGCGGCATCGCGAGTCACATCGACAACATAGGTTTGAATACTGGTCGTGTCCTCGGCAGTCACCACAATGTTAATGGTGTTTAGACCTACACCAAGCGAAATTGCATTGCTTGCCGTCCCAGATGCCACACTAGTGCCATTAACCGTAATGCTGGCATTCATATCTGATGCCGTCGGGGTCAAAGTAATTGAGTTAGTACTGTTAATAACCGACGCGCTGTAAGTCAAATTCTGTGCGCTGAAAACAGGACCTAAGCTTCCCTCGGAAAGACTAAGACCACTCAAGTTAGCATCGTTACTTTGCTCAGCACCCGATCGATTCACATTGATGGTAACGGTTCGGCTTTGACCATTTTCTGCAGTGCCAACTATCAAAATTGCATTGCTGCCCACGGCTAAGGTAATTGCAGCACTCGGTGATCCCGAGGCCGTCACGACCCCATTGATTTGAATAGTAGCAGAGCTCTCTTGCAGGGTTGCGGTTATTTGAATCGATTCAATTTCATTGCTGACTTCGACCGAATATTGAGTAGCTGTGATTGTAAAAGCGGGCGACAATACGCCTTCGGAAACCGTTAAAGAGGCCAACCGATTATCGCTCGAAGGAGAGCCATCACCGTCTCCATCAAACCAATCACAGCCAGTCATAAACAAAAGCAATAAGCTAAACAAAACAGTTAGGTGTTTTTTTCTTCCATATAAATTGTGCATTTTTGCATCGATTCCATCAGAGATTTAAATTGAAAGAAGAAGATACCAATTTGCCAAAAATAATAACTATAGAAAAGCTATTTTTAAGCTATTGAAAAGCTAATGGACTGCTTGAAATAGCAACGATCTGCTAAGTTAATGGAATTTGGTAAAGGCTGAGGCCTTTAAGGTCTTTGACCAATAGCAAATCATTAACCACATTAACATTTACGACTGGAGATTCACTGACAATAGATTGGCGTTTAACTAACTGTTTGGCGTTTGAAATATCAATCAAGTTAACGCCATCCAAAGTAACCACTGAGGCAATCGCGCCATTGACAACAATGCTAGTAATAGGACTATTGAGGCGTATATCATTATTAGATCGATTTGGCGATTCGAACCCATTTAACCCATTTTCATCGGTAAAACTAAAAGACCGCAGTCGTCCATCGCGGGTTCCAACTAATATCTTGTTATCGCTCGAAGCCAATGCAGAGATATGACTGCCGAACATTATTTCAAGATGAGCTTGAATCTCGAATTTTTGTGTTTTCGCATTAACCAGAGCGATTCGTAATCGCTGCGCTTCGGCATAGCAAAAATACCGTTTTTCACGACCACTGGTTGCATTCCAATAGTTTAAAGAAGTCATTGCGGACGCATGGTTAGAAATTTTGATATTTTCCCCAACACGTAAATTATTTGGTAGCGCAAACAAATCGATTTGCGAATACCCTCGGTCGAATGACTGTACAAACAAGGTTGGCACTTGCTCGATATTATCGGTGCTTTCCAAAAGAAGTTTATTAATTCTTGCAGAATATTGGTGCTCCAAAACAATTGCAGGTTCGAATGGATCGGAAATGTCTAATATGCTGATAAGACCGCTGACAGAAGCCGTGATGAGCCATTGCCCAGCAAGCTGCATGTCCTTAATGTCCAATCTGATACTACTTAGTAATACCGGTGAAGCGGGTTCGCCGAGATCGTAAATAAACAATTGCCCTTCTATGGTTCGTATGGAACCATCCTTTTGAAGTTTGGTATGCTTTTGTGAACCCAAATAAACAATCGATGAACCCGTTATTTTTGACGGTTGGTTATTGCTCACCATGCAATTAGTATGTTCTGCCAAACCGCTAATACGAGCGATTTCCAAATATTGCGAATTATCATTATTGAGGTTGGGTTGCTGTAAATGGCGATCGTTGTCGGCCGCTGGAGAATCCAATTTTTTATTATTTGATAACTGATTAATCATTGTTCTTTTTCTCCAGATTAGAGCACTTCTTTCGCTTCGTTGTCGCGAACAATTGTAAGGCTGTATCCCCTAGTTTCCGACGAGTTGCTGAGCTCAATGATAAAATCATTGCTACCGACTGATAACTTATGACCGCTAGATAGTGTTTGGTTAATGGTGATTGTTGCCTCGGTATTGGCAATCGCTTTTATTTGAACGAAATCGACGGGGTATTCCAGTCGTAATTGGTAGTTACTTGTATTGGGCTCGAATGCCGGAACGATCGAATGCTTAGCCACCGACAGTTCGACCAGCTGCAACGGTACTTTCTCTACGCTATACCGGTACCAAAAAACAATGCTCGCAATCGATAGGATTATGGTAGTGGCAACGAAAAGCCTTAGCAGGAATGTTTTTGTATTTTTCATTTCTCTTTGTCCGATTATTGCTTGTCCGTTGTCCGTATATCGTCTGTCTATTGCGTTACATTCGGCAACGAAATAAAAGCCTGATGCTAATCTATTAGAAAATCCAGAAAAAAACCTAATGATGTTCTATTGCTTTTATGTTAATAATCTATTTAAGAGAGTTTTGACGGAATAATACCTTGGCAGACGGAAGTTTTGTTATTGGCCCTTGGCTGGTGAAGCCATCCAATAACTTATTGATAAATAACGAATTAGAGCGAAAAGTAGAACCGAAAGTTATGAAGCTTTTGGTTTATTTGGCGAGTGCCAATGGACAAGTGGTATCAAGAAACGAATTACTGGATGCTGTTTGGCAACAAATAGTGCTAGATGATGCACTGACCAATACCATTGCACAACTTCGTAAAGCACTGGGGGACATCGGTTCACCCAAGCAGTTTATTGAGACCATCCCTAAACAAGGTTATCGTTTGATCCCCAGCGTGCAATTACCAACCGCGCATAGTTCGACAGAAAAAAATAATAGCCGCTTCGATAATAACCACTTCGATAATAACCTCAGTATTAACGTGGAGAGTAAACTCAATAACCGCGCGGACGAAAATAGCCGTCTTCAAAAAAGGCGACAATCCGATCAAAGCTCACAAGTAAAGCAAAATGGCCGTTCCAAACGGTTTTTTATCAGCATTGGGTTATTTGTTGTCATTTTGATAATTGGCAAGCTGATTTATCAACAGACAAGCGTCATCGAAAAGGAAAAAACAGCCTTTTCAAAAACTGTGGCGGTTTTACCCTTTGATGTATACAGCAACCAGACAGAAGTCTCTTTTTTCTCCAGCGGCTTAACCGAAGAACTGATCCATCAATTAGCAGCAAATCCAGAACTACAAGTTATCGCTCGAACGTCTTCGTCTAAATTTAAAGATTCAGATATTGGCGTCGAGGCCATATCAAAAATTTTAAATGCCCGCTATATTATCCAAGGCAGCGTCCGACAAATTGATGACTCTTTGCGCATTACTGTTCAGCTGATCGATGCGAAAAAAGGCTTTCATTTATGGTCCAAAGCTTTTGATAATAAAATGGATGATTTGTTTCT
>Ga0316209_1000697_pt1 | contig 49439 bp, 31 predicted proteins | sample 6monopyrite_MG_FD_204945 | JGI IMG/M metagenome (GOLD analysis project Ga0316209, IMG submission 204945) | Microbial mat bacterial communities from mineral coupon in-situ incubated in ocean water Damariscotta River, Maine, United States -... | ecosystem: Environmental > Aquatic > Marine >... | reverse complement strand
TAGGTGATCCAACTAAGGCGAAGGAAAAATTAGGCTGGATACCAAAGATTACACTACAAGAAATGGTTACAGAAATGGTAGAAAACGACATGATGATTGCTAAGCGTGATGCATTATGTAAAGAAGCTGGCTTCAAAACGAATTCATATTTTGAATAAAAAAATAATACATATAGCTGAGTATTGTGAGTTTGTAGCATGTAGGGTGGATCAAGCAAAGCGGATCCACCAGAGATATACATTCGTCATCCCAGTATGTTTCAAATCCGATATTTAGTGACCTAAGGTTTTAATAGTATGAACAAAGCAGATAAAATATACATAGCAGGACACCGAGGGCTTGTAGGTAGTGCCGTACTTAGAAAATTAAAAGAAGATGGTTACAATAATTTTGTATTGCGAACTAGTAAAGAACTTAATCTAACAAGTCAGGCTGAAGTAAATCAGTTTTTTGAAACTGAAAAACCAGATTATGTCTTTCTTGCGGCGGCAAAAGTTGGTGGCATACTTGCTAATGATACGTATCCAGCTGATTTCATCAGAGATAACCTGCTGATACAGACAAATGTTATTGATGCAGCCTATAGAAACAATACTAAGAAGTTATTGTTTCTAGGTTCATCATGCATTTATCCAAAGTTTGCGCCACAGCCAATGAAAGAAGAGCATCTACTCACAGGTGAGCTTGAGCCAACAAATGAATGGTATGCAATTGCAAAAATTGCAGGCATTAAAATGTGCCAGGCATATAAAAAGCAGTATGGTTTTAATGCGATATCAATAATGCCAACCAATCTTTATGGTACAGGTGATAACTTTAATCTTGAAAATTCACATGTAATGCCAGCATTGATTAGAAAGTTCCATGATGCTAAAGAAAATGGTAGCAGTTCTGTTGAAGTATGGGGGACAGGATCACCAAGAAGAGAATTTTTGCATGTTGATGATATGGCAGATGCAACAATTTATCTTATGCATAATTATGATGGTGAAGAGATTGTCAATGTTGGTGTAGGTGAGGATGTTTCAATTAAAGAGCTTGCTGAATTAGTTAAGGAAACAGTTGGTTTTGAAGGTGAGCTTGTATTTGACTCAAGTAAACCAGATGGAACACCGCGAAAATTATTGGATGTTAAAAAATTAAATGAAGCTGGCTGGAGTGCCAAAATTGACTTGAAAGCAGGAATCAAAGATACATACCAGTGGTTCCTTGATAACAAAGATAGCTATCGTCATTGATGTTAAAAATTGCGGAATATTGTAATGACGCCTGAAAGCATAATGACTAAAAAAGTATCTGTTTTAGAATTGATGAGAATTAGTGGTGTCTCATTTGGAACTAGTGGTGCGCGTGGTCGTGTAACAGAAATGAATGACTACGTATGTTATTCATACACTATGGCATTTTTACAGTATCTTCTTGATAAAAAAGAAATAAAGACTGGAAGTAATGTTGGTATAGCTGGAGACTTACGCTCAAGTACTGACAGAATCATGAATGCGGTAGCAAGTGCTATTGTCGACATGGGATTTCATCCTGTCAATTGCGGGAAGATTCCATCACCTGCCGTTGCTTTTTATGGTTTACAGAATAAAATACCATCGATCATGGTTACTGGAAGTCATATTCCAGATGATCGTAACGGAATAAAATTCAATAAGCCTACAGGTGAAATTCTTAAGGATGATGAAGAAGAGATTTGTTCTCAATTCATAAATTTACCAATCGGATTATTTTCAAATAGCGGTGAATTTTCTGTCCCTAAAATAAATATTGGCGAAGTTGATTCGGAAGCTTCAGATATTTATATACAGCGATATCTAGACTTTTTTAAACCAGGCTGTCTTTCAGGTATGAAAGTCGGACTGTATGAACATTCCGGTGTTGGCAGAGATATTCTGTTTAAGTTGTTGCATGAACTAGGTGCGAATGTGGTTCGACTTGGGCGTAGTGAAATATTTATGCCTGTAGATACAGAAGCTATTAGGGAAGAGGATATAGCATTAGCGCGAAATTGGACAAAAGAACACAAGCTTGACGCCATTGTTTCAACAGATGGTGATGCTGATCGCCCACTTGTTGGGACAGAAAAAGGTGAGTGGTTACGAGGTGATATCGCAGGCCTGCTTTGTGCAGCATATTTGAATATTCATCATGTTGTTACACCAGTAAGCAGTAATTCAGTAGTAGATCATTGTGGATTATTCGAAACTGTAGAAAAAACCAAAATTGGGTCTCCCTACGTTATCCATGGTATGCAAAAAATAGCCAATGAAAAAAATGGTTTAGTTGCTGGCTATGAAGCAAATGGTGGTTTTTTACTTGAATCAACAATTAAACAAGATGGTCATACATTAGATGCTTTACCAACACGTGATGCTGCAATCGTTATTTTGAGTTTACTTGTTAGTGCACACAGCAAAAGAAAAGATTTAAGCGCATTAACAAAGAAATTGCCTGAAAGTTTCACAACAAGTAATAGAATTAAAGAATTCCCAACAAAATTATCTTGTGAGTATATCTCCTCATTAACAGATGGAATAAAGTTTGATGCAATTGAAGATGAATTTGGTGGTATATGTGGAAAGGTTAAATTTATTGATTTGACAGACGGATTACGCATTGTCTTTTACAATAATGAAATAATACATTTAAGGCCATCTGGGAATGCGCCAGAATTTCGTTGTTATAATGAAGCGGGTAGTTTGTCTCGAGTTGAAGAGATAAATATAGCTTGTATAAACCAAATAAATAAATGGTTTAGTCAAACCATGCTAAATGCATAAATTGTTCATCGGGCAAATAAAACTACAAGTCATACTTGCATTGTTGTTATGTTTTTTAACAATTGTAATTTTTAATAATTTTAATAAGTATGATTACACGGGGGGTGAATTAATTAATAATCCAGCCTTTTCGAATGATTTATTGGGTTGGGAAAAGTCAAAGTCCAGTGACGCAATATCTGTCGAAGAGAGCTCAATTTTAAAGCTTGGCGATTTGGATAAAAAAATGACTGTATCGATTAAGCAGTATATTAAACCAGCAGCTAATCAACAGTCTTTTATGTTTTCAATAGATATAAAGTCAGAAGGTATATTGCAAGGTTATAGGCGCTGGGAGAAGGCGCATATAATTGTTGCAGGAATTGATGATTTGGGGCGCACTATGTTTGAGGAGCCACATTTTTTAGTGTCTCAGGCTGGTAATAGTGATTGGCGAAAATATGTAAAAATAATAAGAATTAATAAAAGCATACAAAGATATTTTGTAAGTGTGCAGATAACAAACGCAAAGGGTGTAGTGAAGGTGAGAGACTTGAGTCTACGACCTGTTGCTGAAAAAAATATATATAAAATGTATTGGTTGTTAATGATTTTTTTATGGATCTCTTTGATGGTTTGGATCACATATAGTTATTTTTTTAGCTGCGATCTAGAGAAGGGGGCTAAATTCAATATATTGCTAATCTGTTTTGTTGCAGTTGTTGTGTTAATGCCGCAAAATTTAAGTAATGAGTTTGTTAATAAATCCTTGTCTATATTTTCATGGGGTAAACAAGCGTATGCCATATTACTAGATTCTGGAATCATGGACAAAATAGAACATGTAAGTCTATTTTTTTTGTTGGCATTAAGATTGTTTTGGAATAAAAAATCAATAAGCGAGCTATTTAGCCAGGCTTTATTATTGTTGCTTATAGCCCTGGTTAGCGAGGTGCTTCAGTTGCTTACAAATGATCGAAATTTGGAAGTGTATGATCTAGTGGCCGATATGTCTGGTATTGTTGCAGCAGTAATATTCTGGTTGTTTTTAGATTTGATAAAAAATGGAAAAAACACTAGCAATGCTTGTGTTCACTAGTTGAGAGCACGTAGTGTTTCATATGTGTGTAGGGTTAAAGTAATGGCATTTGGTTATGTTTTTAGTTCTATTACAGCTGTTCATAAAACAATACAAACTTAGACTGGTCATAAGTAAAAGTAAGTTGAATGTTTGTTATGTATATTATGTCATATTAGAGTATAAAAAATGTCATTACCTAAGTCTCTGAAAATTATAAAAAACGGATTGGAAAATCATCTACCATTTGATGATTTTGAAAAGCCAATATTTATAATTTCACCACCTAGATCCGGTTCAACATTTCTATTTGACTGTTTAGTTCAATTTAAAGAGTTATTTCATATAAGTTATGAAGCTGACTTGATATGGTGGAAACATTTTCCTTATAGTAGGTTAAACCTCACGTCTGATTACATTGATGAAGATGAAGCTAGTAATCACAATATCCATGCTTTGAAACGTTCTTTGCGCGCGAGAGCAAGTTTAAATATGCTTAAACTTAATAAGAGATGGTCGCATATTCCTTGTCATTTAGGGCTTAAACCAATTTGTTTTATTGATAAAACGATTTCTAATTGCTTTCATCTGGATTTTATTAATAAAGCTTTTCCAGATGCGCAGTTTATTTTCCTTCTAAGAGATCCAAGAGCAGTCATTAGCAGTATGATGGAGGGCTGGGAGCATTCGTTTCAAAAGCCGCAATTAACAAGGGAACTAAAAAAGATTGAAAATAGAAGTATTGAAAATTGGTCTTATCCTGCTGCACCCAATTGGCAAAATATTGTAACTGAACCTCTGGCTACTATATGTGCATGGAGTTGGAAACAGCATATTGAATATCCAATGAAATTTTTCAAAAAACATGATAAGAATGTAACTATTTTAAGATATGAAGATTTAACAACAGATACTTTTAAAACGTTGAAACAGCTTTCTGTAACCCTTGGTCTTACTATGACAGAAGCTGTGGAAAAATATTTAGATGCACCTGCTATCAGTAGAACAACAGTTTCTGCACCACAAAAAGACAAATGGAAGGTTAATAATAAAGCTGAAATAGAATCAATTATACCTATGATTTCTGAGCTGGCGAGCGAAATAGGTTACGAAATTTAAAGTAATGTACAGTATGAATTGGCTTAAAAAAACATCATGAAAATAAACTCAAGCTTTCTTAGTGCATTAATGAGTGTGGGTGGTGGGTCGCTTGTTCTTACGCTGGGACGAACAGTAACCGTTTTAATCGCCACACGCTTTATTGAGGTGAGTGAATTAGGTGTGTACTTTATATTAATTGCAGCAGCAGGTGTAATGACAAGTCTGGCAGGATGTGGAACTAATATTAGTCTTGTTAAATATGCTGTGGAAGAAGAAAATCATCGTAATAAAATAACGCTCATTATAAGTAGTATTTTGTTTTTCATGGTATCCCTCTTTGTGGTAGTTGGCTTTTCACTCCTCATAAATGCACAAATGAGATATGTGGAAATGAAGCCAGAATATATATTGTTATTTTTGTCGTTCGCGCTTTTTTTCTATTTAAATTTTGCTCTACAGGGATTGAAAAAGTTTAGCTCAATATCTATTGCTAACTCAATAAACGGTATTACAAAAATAGCATTAACAGCTCTGCTTATTGGTTATATGGGGTTTGGTTTTACGGGGCTGGTTTGGTCAATTGTCATTTCAAACTTACTAGGTGTATTGGTGCAACTTAAAGCCATAACACAAAGGGTGATTTTAAATGATGTGCTGATTTACAATCATAAAAAAATAAAGGATATATTACGTTTTAGTGCGCCGATTTATATAAATCAACTGTATTCTAATTTGTATGACAGGGGCTATACTATTTTAATAGCGTTTATGTTAGATCCTGTTGCAGTTGCTTATTATGGCGTTGCTACCATGGTTCCTCAGTTTATAAATCAATTACGCCAGGTCTTCAATGGTGTTTATTTCCCAAAAATATGTGAAATCTTAAATGTTAATAATACAGATAAAGCTAAGCAGTTATTGGTTTTTTCTATCTCCTTGATATTCGTAACAATAGCAATAAGCTCAATCATGTTTTATATGTTTGATGAACTTATTATAAAGTTATTATTTTCGATTGATTATTTAACAGTTTCATTAGCTATTTTTATCTTACTATCAAGAAGTGCGCTAGCATTTTGCTCCGCAATTATGGGTTTTACTCTTGTTGCGCTAGGTAAAAATTCAGTTCCTTTGAAAATAAATATATTCATAACAACGGTTTCATTTGCATTGAGTTATTTTACGATTCCTGAATATGGCTATATGGCAGTTGTTTATGTAGCATTTATAAGTTCAATTATGGGCTTTTCTTTAAATGCTATATGCCTCCATTATTCAGGGTTTCCACTAGTCTTAAATTCTAGCATGTGGTTAAGTATTGCAGTATTTGTAATGCTAGTAATAGCTATCGCGACAAATGCAGCTACACTTACACCATATCTAATCGTGGCTTTCATGTTGTTAGCGATATATTCATTGTATAAGTCTAATGTATACAAGGCACTAAGAGGTTCATTCAATTATGTATGATATATGTTATTACTCGTCGGCATCGCAGTATGGTGGTGCCGAAATATATATCGAAACACTTATAACTGGTTGTGTAAATGCTGGTAAAAAATGTGTCATTATTCTTAATAGAAGTAACTCACGACTAATAGATGGCCTTGATAGAAAAAAAATCCCGTATTTTACTGTTGAGATGAATGAAGTTAGCCCAATCATGTATATACAAATTTCACGTATTTTAAGGAAGATTAATCCTGCGTTGTTACATATAAACTTACCAGGCCCATGGAACTGTCATTTAATTGCTACACTCGGAAAGTTAGCTGGTATTAGTTCAATTGTGACGACTGAGCATTTACCAATGTTTGGGCCGTCGATAAGGCATACTCCAATTAAAGCTCTTGATCGCTTATTTATAGATCAAACAATTACTGTTTCACATGAAAATGTCCAGTATTTAAAAAATATTCATAAAATTAAATCAGATGAAATAACTGTGGTGCATAACGGTATTGATGTTAGACAGTATGTGATTGATGGTGATGCGTCTGTGATTGAATCTTTGCGTAAAGAATATGGTGTTAGCGATGATGAATTTGTTGTTGGTATAGTGGGTAGATTAACTGAACAAAAAGGTCACAAGTACGCAATACAAGCAATGGCAGCACTTAAGAACGAAAAACCAAACATTAAGTTACTTGTGTTCGGTGATGGTGAACTTATTTCGGAATGTGTCGGCCTTACAGAAAGTTTAAACTTATCATCAACTGTAAAGTTTTTAGGCTTTCAGAAAGATATGTATAATATATATTCAATGTTAGATGTTTTATTGATGCCATCTATTTTTGAAGCCTTACCCTTAACGTTAATCGAAGCAATGGCGACAGGGTTGCCTGTAATAGCATCTAACGTTAATGGCATTCCAGAAGTCATTGATCATGAGATAAATGGTGTTCTTATAGAGCCGAAAAATGTAGTCCTGATACAGGAAGCAATAACTAACTTAGATAATGATAGGAATAAACTTAGAGATTTTGGTATTAATGCAAGAAAGAAAATTGAAGATTCATTCTCTTTGGAAAAGATGGTTGAGGAAACTGTTCAAGTTTATATGAATGTTGGTTTTAAATAGATGATGAGAGTTAATGGTAGTTTAATATTCAACTTCTGTGACAAATAGTGACTTGAATGAATGTGTGCTATACAGTTTTTTAGTATATTTTTATTAATTGTTGGAGTTTTTTTAAAAAATGTTCATCTAATAATATATTCCACAGACACTTTTTTATTTTAAATTATGTTGAAAATAACTGGCCGATAGAAACACGAACACAAATATGCTTGATAAATATATAGTAGCTTTAATTGGATTAATGATTTTTTTTAAATCGTCATTTTTTGATGGTAATTTAATTCCAGCAATTAATATTGGTGGTACAGGTAGTTTAGGTATATATGATATTGTTTTTTTGTTTTTAACTCTTGTTGCAATCGTAAAATTTACTACAGTACATAATAAAGCATTAAAATACACAGTTTATAATAAGCTGTATCTAATGTTTATACTACTTGGTATAGTGGGTGTAATTAATGCAGTGTATACAGGCACAGGCTTTCACCTTGCAGCAAAAGAGGCCAGAGATTTTTTTCTGTACTTGATATACTTTTATATATTGCTTCTTGGCTGTAACGAAAAAAATATATTAAAATTAACTAAGTATATTGTTGTGCTAGGCGTAATCACATCGATATTTTCAGTTCTACAAGCCGTCGCAGGTGATCGAATTGCATTTTTGTTTGGTAAGGTGATTACCTTAAGGACAGCAGGAAGTGAAGTTGAGGGTGTTACAAGAGTTGCAAGTGGCGGCTTGGCAACTATTAATTTGGCTTTTTTTATATGCTTAGCAAGTTTAACAAAATCAATTAAAAGAAAAACACTTGTAGCCTTTCTTATTCTGGCAGTAGGCGTTTTTATCTCGTTTAACCGAGGTACATGGTTGTCAATAATTTTGGCGCTTATTGCATTGCTTCCTTTTGTAGAAGGAAAGGTCAGATTAAAATTTATTAAAGTATTTAGTGTTATATCGATAATTGCTGTACTAATTATTACAGCTAGTTATTCAGGTGCTTTAGGCACAAAGTTAAGTCGCTATGGCGATGCAGTTGTTGAGCGTTTTATCTCATTTTTACCTAGTAATCTCAAGGATGACGGTTCAACAATGGATCGAGTTGCAGAAACAGAAATTGTATTTAATAAGTTTAAATCGAGACCTGTATTTGGCCATGGTATAGGCGCGATTACACAGGAAAACGTGGGTCCGGAGCAGGTTTCATGGGGGTATGTTCACAATGGCTATATGTATATTTTATTTAAATTAGGTATTACGGGTTTGGTTGTCTTTCTTCTGTTTTACTTATTATTTGTATATAGGGCGGTACTTGGATTTAAGAAAATAGCTGAGCCAAAATTCAAGTCAATATATTTAGGTTCACTCCTCTTTCTAATATCAATTATCCCTCATTCAATTGCAAGTCCAAGAATTATGGAAGGAAAGTATATCGTTATTATTACAATTGCTATGGGTCTCATCGAGTTAATTCGGTATTATTCTATGTCTCATTTGCATGATAATGATGATAATAGTAATAGAGCAAATGCGGATGATTTATTTTCGAAAAAAATAGGATTTTCACAGCCTAAATTAAGATAATTTAATGTAAGTAATGTGTTTTTTAAAATTATTATTAGTTATAAAGTGACGTAATTTACTGTTTTAAAAATATCTATCTTGTATGTTTTAATGAGTTCGTTTAACTATTAACCTTGGTCTACGGTACTTGTTTAGAGGTGATTGATTTGAAGTCAATAGGAATAAGAAAACTGACTATGTTGTTTATTTCCTGATTTAAGTGATAGTCTTTTGAGTTTAAACGTTAAGCACTATTATAGTGTAAATATTAATATTGTCTTGGTGATAAATAATGCAGATATTTTTTACGCATATACCTAAAGCCGCCGGAACCACTTTTAGAAATATTCTAATAAATAACTACGGTCATCATCATTGTGATTGGTATACAGAAGCTAAGTCAAAAAATATAGCTTCACCTATGCTTTTTCCTTTTAGTTCAGCTAAAGAAATGGGGGCTTTATGTAGTATTTCTGGACATTGGCTTAGATATACGGATGAAATGAAGGTTGCATTCCCTGATGCTAAGTTCATTACCTTTATAAGGGATCCAGTAGATCGGTTAATATCTCTATATAAGCATATTGTCAGGACATGGGATCCTGATTTAAAGTTCGAGGATTGGATTGGTGATGGTTCAAGGCCTGAAATAAGTGATTTTCAAACTAGATTTATTGCCGGCTCTTGTGATGTGGATTTAGCTATGGAGATTCTTGATAAACAGTATTTTTTTGTAGGTAAGTCTGAATTGTTTGATGAGTCTATGTGTATTTTAAATAAAATGATGGGTAATAATGTTGAAACGCATTATAAATCGATGAGGGTGAGTAATCAAAAAAATATATCTATTAAGAATCAACCTCAATATAAGTCTATTATTGATAATATTTATGAGAATAATAAATCTGACTTAATTTTAAATGATTTTGTTAAAAATAATTTATTGATTAAGTATAAAAACGAATATGGTGATATTTCGAGCGAAGAATTATCTTTGTTTAAAAAAGATAATTTAAACTTTAGTTTTAATAATGTTAAAAAAAATATCTTTCTTTTAAAGAAAAATTTTTATTATCGACCTTTAATGATTTTAAAAAAATCAGGTCCAGTTAAGGCATCTTAATGGGTGTTTGTAATTTTTTATTGGTTGGCGTTTTATTTTTTTATCCCCTAGGAGTTATGTCTAAATCTATTGAGGCTGAACCGTGCATTGATAAACAAAAACTTGAAAGTTGTACGTTTAAGAAGTCGACTGTTGCATTGATGTATAATGATACTAATATGCAGCATCTGGATGATTATAACGTAGACATGATAACGTGGGGAGGACAAGTAGAAAATTCTAAATCCTCGATTAAGAAATATAAAGCGTTATTTGAAAAATATGATAAACATGGTTTGAAGTTATATGCTGCAAATATTGCATTAATTCAAGAAGGGGGTAAATATGTGGTATGTGGAGATAAGTGGACGCTGCATTGCAATAAGTTGTTTTGGGGGCTTAGAGATGGAGATCAATCAAAAAACGCCAAATTAGTTGAAAGTCAAGCTATCAAAGAACGCGCAGTTGTAGATGCTAATGATAATATCGTAGGTGTTCCCTGGTTGAAAATGAAGGGTCACACTATACCTATGGCATGTGTCAATGATCCTGCATACAAACAATGGCTATTTAATAAGCTCGATTTAGTGTTGTCAGTTAATCCAAAAGTACTTCATTTTGATGAGCCCTGGATGGATTTTGTGTCATTAAGGAGTGGTAAAAAAGGTTGTTTTACTCAACACAGCATGGACGACTTTAGCCAGTTTATTAATGAGCAGCATGCTCATGATTTAGAAGACTATAAAAATGATAAATTCGATTATAAATTTTATGTGAATAATGAGCAGTATAACGAATTATCAAATCAATTATCGGTAGAGTACCGTGAGTTTAAACTGTTATCTACATTAAAGTTATTTAGTGAGCTTGTTCATTACGTTAAACAAGAGTCTATTTCTCCGATTTCAGTCACAGCAAATGTATCACCTGCTAATGGGGTGAAAGTAAATTTCATTAAATTTTTAGACTTTTTGTCGCCAGAAATCAATCATCACGCTAATAAATTAACTATTTCTAACAATCCAGTTTTTGTTTATTTGATGGGTAATGCTATGAATCTACCTGTCTTTTCTACTGCATTTGGTAATGATTGGGCTGTAGTAAAGAGTGGGAAGCATGAAGTTCTTGCTAGTGCATGGATAGCTCAGGCTTACGCTATGGGACAATTTATGAATTTTCCACTAAAGGCGTGGGTACCAGGTTCTTCTTACGTACCTCATACTAATATTTATTCAAATATAACAAAATGGATAAAAGAAAATGAGCAGCTTTTTGATGGTTATGAACCTGTTTATACTCATACCTTAATACTGAGCAGAAATATACTCAATTCAATTTCTGATAAGAGGTTGGTGAAAAAATTCTTAATAAACCTAATTGATAAGGGTGTTCTTTTTAGGATGTTTTTAGATGATTTTCATTACAAATCTGAATTTTCTGACTCTTATTTTAGTCATGATAATTCATTTATTACTGTGTTGCCTGAATACTATTTAAACGATACAAATGATAAGCTACTAAAAATTAAAGATAAGGCTGTATCATGGAATCCATCTAGAGTTGATATGAAAAAGGGAGAGGTGGATTCAAAGTTTGTTCAAATTGAACTTGTTGGAGAGAAAGATGTTTTTGTCTTTCCCCGCATAAAAACTGGTTTAGAAAAAAGTAATATTGTTCTGCATCTGTTAAATAGAAATTATCTTCCAGAAAGACGGGCTATGAAAAAGAAGGGGCCTTTTAGTATTAAATTAGATAAAAAATTATTCACTAATCATCGTTTAGAATCTGCAATTCTACATCAGCCAAAATTAAAGGGTGAATTTTATGAGTCGGATGTTGATTTTCCCGTTAAATTAGCGGTTAAAGATGTTCAAAATCATTTTATATTAACGATCCCATCTCTAGAACTTTGGGGAATAATTGAGTTTAATTTTTTATGAAAATTCTTTTTATCGCTCGTACTTGCCCTTATCCAGCAAATGATGGTGAAAGAATACGAGTCTACAATATTATTAAAAACATGAGTCATCATGATGTAACGTTAGTCTATCGTTCGATGACGCCTGCAGATAAAGAGGGTATTCATGAGCTAAATAAATATTGCAAGCATGTTTATCCTGCTTATATTCCATCACCAAACTCTGGGTTCCAAAAGCTAAAGTGGATCTTACCATTTGTGTTTTCTAAATACCCTATTGGTTTATCAACTGTTTATTTCAAAGAGGTACAAAAGATAATTCAAGACTCTTGTGAAAGAGAAGATTTTGATATTATTCAAATTGAGCATTCATCTTTAACGATATATCTAGATTTTCTTAGAATAAAGAATATGCCAAAAACAGTACTTACTATGCATAATGTTGACTACGTGAGGAATGATAGAGTTATAGAAAATCTATCATTTGGTGTTGATAAGCTTTATCAAATATTTAACCAAATGAAATTTAAACAATGGGAAATAGAATCGTTAAAGCGCTATGATCATGTTATTGCAATGTCTGAAGTAGATAAACAAATAATGCTTAATGATGCCCCTGAATTAGATGTGTCAATTGTACCTAATGGGGTTGATACCAAGGCTGTCAGTTTTGATGTATCTACCAGATTGAAATCTCATAATAAGAAAATTGTTTTTGTTGCCTCAATGGATAGTGAGGCTAATCATGATGGTGCAATGTATTTTATTGATCATGTTTTTCCATTAATAAAGCAAGAATCACCTGATGTGGAGCTGTACGTGGTTGGTAGGTCGCCTAGAAAAGAGCTATTAAACAAGTCGAATGATACTGGTATTATTGTTACTGGGATGGTTGATTCTGTATACGATTATTATCGTGAAGCAGCAGTTTCTATTGTCCCTTTGCGTTCGGGTGGTGGTACTCGTCTTAAAATATTTGAATCAATGGCTATTGGTGTTCCAGTGGTGTCTACAACAGTGGGAGCTGAAGGAATAAATGTTTCATCAGGGGAAGATATTCTGTTGGCAGATAACCCTGAAAATTTTGCTTCGGCAGTGCTGGAATTACTAAAAAATGATGTATTGTATGCTGGTATTGTAAAACGAGCCAGATCGCGGATGCTTGAAGAGTATGATTGGGGGGTTATTGCAAAACAGCATGATCTTGTGTATGAATTATTAAAAGCTAACTCGACTGATAGTCAGGTATCTACATGCTGAAAAAATCAATACAATTTTTACCTGTTATAGTTCAGAAGGCTATTTTTAAGGCTACCTACTTATTGTTGTCGATTTTTTTTCATCATTATAAAGACGCCAATAAGAAAGATATATTTTTGTTTTCAACACGTCGAGGTGGTTCTACATTACTAGGTCAAATAATAAGTGCTAATAAGGGGGTTAGGAATATAGATCAGCCACTGACACTGTATTCTCCACCTGGGATAGGTGGTCTTTTAAGAGCAGAGATAGTAGAAAAATTTCTTCCTAAGAATAAATATTCTCAATATGCGTCTGTGTCTCCAAAAGAACAGGATATGATTGTTAATTTTATTCAGCTAATATCTGATGGTGCACTTAGTTTAAGTCTATGGCTGGAATATAAGGCATCTAGAAAAAAACAATTTTTTTTTACTGATAGGGTTATGCTTAAATTTACAGATTGTAATGCCATAATTGATTGGATGACAGAGCAGTTTAAAGTGCACGTTATATATCTGATTAGACACCCTGTTGCAAATGCAAAGTCTATTATGAAGAATAACTGGACTATAACTGCTAGTGCATATCTAGATGATGAGTATTTTTGTAAAAGTTATTTAACGGATGAGCAAGTTGCTTTTGGTCGAGATATTCTTTTATCGGGTGACTATTTCCAGCAAGCAATTTTGAACTGGTGTCTTGAAAATTTAGTTCCCCTTAATTTCAGTAGTCATAAATACCTAACGTTGACATATGAGGAATTAGTTATTTGTCCAGACGAAGTTATAAGTTTGATTTCAGATAAATTTGATCTTACTGATAAAAAAAGGATGCTGGAGGTTTCTCGAATCCCCTCTTATTCAACAACGCTTTCAGAAAATAGTACTATCAAAAATATAGTTAACGAAATAAAACCTGGAGATAAATACAAGAATATTATTAATAGGTGGCATAGTAAAATAACAGATAAAGAAGCTAGTCAGGTGACGCAAATATTAAATGTTTTTGGAATTGATATATATACATGTAAATCTAGTATTCCTAAGTCACAATATTTACATTATCCTTCTTCTTTTTTGGGAAAAATAAAAAGCTGTAAAGTTGATGAAAAATAGGATTGTTATGTCTAATAATTCAATATCTATTATTACTACTAGCTTTAATTGTGCAGGTTACATTGAAACTACTATTAAGTCGGTTATCAATCAGGATGTTAAGGCTCAATACATAATCATGGATGCAGCTTCTACAGATAACACCATGGATATTGTAAATCGTTATAAAGATTCTATTGATGTAATTAGTAGTGAACCTGATGACGGTATGTACCATGGCATACAAAAAGGTGCCCAGCATGTCACTGGCGATATAATGGCATGGATCAATGCAGATGATGCATATCTTCCATGGGCATTCTCCATAGTGAAAGATATTTTTGATAAACATCCTGATATTGATTGGATTATTGGACAGCCCTCATATATGAATGAGAAAGGGCAGTGTACAAAGGTCTCGTCGAATGCAGGCACTGCTTATCCTCAAAAATATATACAGAATGGTTGGTTTCAGCCACAATTTGCCGGATATCTACAGCAGGAAAGCATGTTTTGGCGTAAAAGCCTTTGGGATAAGGTGGATGGTTTAAATTTAGACATAAAATTAGCCGCAGATTTTGAATTGTGGACTAAATTTGCTCAACACGCTGATTTATATAGTGTATCTGTTCCATTATCAAGTTTCAGATTACGTCCAGGTGAGCAACAATCATCAGTTTCTGGTGATAAATATAGCGAAGAGGTGGCTCATGTTTGCCAGGGGCTGATAAAGCCTAATAGTTTGTGGCGTTTTATGAGTAATCATGGTGAGGTGCTTAGAGTGCTCTCTCGGATGCTTATATGGAAGAAAGCTAAATATCTCAAATATTCAGCTGTTGATAAAGGCTGGGTAATAAAAGAAAAGTATAGGCCATTATCAAGATATTCTATTACTGAGGTTCTTTCTGAATTATAATTTGTTTGATGTTTTACATATTTGGTCCTAATAAAAATAAAAGAATATTATTATATTAGTGATTTATTATTATCAAGCTGGAAAAATAATATTCAGCCAAATGTTAGCAAGTAGTACTAGTTATAAGTGGTTAAATTTTTATGAAAAAGAATGTAGATATTCTTGGGTATCAGACGAGTGCGTCTGGAGTATTAGGAGATGTTGAAACTGCGTGGGATCTTATTAAATCAGGAGTTACTGGGCAATATGTTGCCTGCACTAATCCTCACTCTCTTGCGGTAGCAAAATCAGATCCAGGCTTTAGTCAAGCACTTAAAGAAGCAGATATTTTATTACCTGATGGTATTGGCATTGTATTGGCTGCAAAAATACTTGGAATAGATTTGAAAGAGCGTGTTGCTGGCTCAGATCTTTTTATGGGACTTACCAATAAAGCAAATACTCATGGCGGTTTAAAGTACTTTTTTCTCGGGTCTACTGAAGAAGTGCTGGAAAAAATTACAACACGATTAAGTAATGAATTTCAAAATGTAACTATATGTGGTGTGTTATCTCCACCATTTAAAGCAGAGTTTAGTGAAAGCGATAATCGGAAAATGATTGATGCAATAAACAATGCTAAACCAGATGTATTATGGGTTGGTATGACTGCACCAAAACAAGAAAAATGGATTTATCAAAATAAAAATAAACTCAATGTGCCGCTTATGGGTGCTATAGGTGCGGTGTTTGATTTTTATGCAGGCACTATAAGGCGCTCTCCAGAGTGGGCATGTAAAATGGGTTTAGAATGGTTGCCACGATTGTTGCGTGAACCAAAGCGTCTATTTAGAAGAAATTTTATATCTAGTCCAGTTTTTCTGTTAATGGTGTTTAAAAATAAATTTGGATTAGGTAAAGGTTAGTAATAATGGAAAATATGACTGAAAAAAATCAACTACCCATTTGGAAAGAAAGTAGTAATTTAATTGTTGTTGGCCTAGTTGCTTTTGCTTTATTGGTATTTATATATCATGAAGGCTTATCTTTTATGGTTGAGATGTGGGAGACTAGAGAAGAATACGGTCACGGTTATATTATTCCATTCATTGCACTATTTCTGATTTGGCAAAAGAGTGACCAGTTAGAAAAAATAAAATTTAACGGCTCCTGGTTAGGTGTCGCGTTAACACTCTTCGGTTTGTTTTTATACTATGCTGGAGAGTTAAGCTCTCTTTATACGATTATTCAATACGGCTTTGTTGTAGCTGTGTTTGGTGTGGTGCTTTCACTCATGGGGCGTCCAGGCTTTAAAATTATATTAGTTCCACTAATCATGTTGTTCTTCATGATTCCTCTACCCAATTTTATCTTTAATAATTTATCATCACAATTACAGCTTATTTCATCTGAAATTGGTGTGGCAGTTATTCGTCTGTTTGATATCAGTGTGTTTCTTGAAGGTAATGTGATTGATTTAGGTGTGTATAAGTTGCAGGTGGTTGAAGCTTGTAGCGGTCTGAATTATTTATTTCCCTTAATGACTCTTGCCTTTATTTCGGCTTATTTTTTTACAGGTGCTTTCTGGAAGAAAGCTACAATTTTCCTATCATCAATTCCTATTACTATATTTTTGAACAGCTTTAGGATAGGTGTAATTGGTGTGACAGTTGAATATTGGGGACCAGAAATGGCTGATGGTTTCTTGCATGACTTTGAAGGTTGGGTCGTGTTCATGGGTTGCATAGGTGTTCTTATAGCTGAAATGTGGCTATTGGCGCATATAGGTAAAGATAAGCTGCCGTTACGTGAAGCGTTTGGTCTGGATTTTCCAGAACCAACTCCTGAAAATGCAGAGGTTATATACCGTGAGGTTCCTAAGCCTTTTTATGCTTCATTTTTCATCATAGTACTTGTTGCAGTAAGTGTGCTTGCTTTACCTGAGCAGGTAGAAATCGAACCAGAGCGCAAACAATATGCTGAGTTCCCGCTAGAGTTTGATAAGTGGCAGGGTAGAACGGGTTATTTAGAAGCTGATATTATTGATGTGCTTAAAGTCACTGATTATTTGATGAGTGACTATCGAAATACAGAAGATGGCGGTTCTATAAACTTTTATTCTGCCTATTACTCATCTCAGAAAAAAGGCGCATCTGCTCACTCACCACGCTCGTGTATACCGGGTGGAGGTTGGCGTATTACATCGCTTCAAAATCATAATATAAGCGGTACTACAATTGATGGTGTACCCTTTGTAGTCAATCGTCTTGTAATAGAAAAAGATGAAACAAAACAACTAGTTTATTACTGGTTTCAGCAACGTGGCCGCCTTGTTACAAATGAATACATGATGAAGTGGTGGTTATTCTGGGATTCTATGAATTTACATCGTACAGATGGTGCCTTAATGCGTTTAACAACGGTATTAAAACCGGGGCAAGATATATCTATAGCTGATAAACGCCTTGAAGATTTCAGTCGTAAAATAGCGCCGCTTATCCCGCAATACGTATCAGGTAAATAAAACACCTATAATGCTGTTTATTTTTGCTTTTATTATTTCGTTAGTTGTGACGATGATTTTGATTCCACCTGTTATGAAGTGGGCAGACAAAATTGGTGCAATTGATTTGCCTGATGCACGTAAGGTGCATACTCAGGCGATACCACGAGTAGGTGGTATCGCTATGGTAGCAGGCAGCGTTCTTTCAGTTCTTTTACTTGCGGATCTCAACCAGCAGGTAATAGCGATACTCGTTGGTTTCCTGGTTATATGGGGTTTTGGCTTATGGGATGATAAGTGTGACCTAAACTATAAAGTTAAATTTTTAGGGCAATTGTTAGCTGTGGTTATAGTCGTCACCTGGGGCGATGTGATTGTGCGTACATTCCCTTTTATAGATGGCCATATCCCGGATTACCTTGCAATACCTTTAACCATATTTGCTTTAGTAGGTATTACCAATGCAATTAATTTGTCTGATGGGCTAGACGGTTTAGCCGGTGGCACTTCCTTAATTACTATCAGTATTATTGCCTTATTGGCATATGATGCGGGTGGTGAAATGGTGGTGCTTATCTCAATGGCAGTTGCAGGCTCTATTCTAGGTTTCTTAAGACACAATACACACCCAGCCCGTCTATTTATGGGTGATACAGGAAGCCAATTTTTAGGTTTCAGCCTGGGTGTTCTTGTGATTGTGTTATCGCAGTCGGTTAACTCTGCGATGAGCCCGATCATACCTCTGTTTATCTTAGGTTTACCAATACTGGATACAATGGCAGTGATGGGGCAGCGAATTTATGAAAAGCGCTCGCCTTTCTCGCCTGATAAAAATCATATTCATCATAAATTACTAGATATAGGATTTGATCAATATGAGGCGGTATTCATAATATATATATTGCAGAGCGCCTTGATTGCTGTTGCGTATTTCATGCTATATGAATCTGATAGTATATTAGTTCTTATTTATGTGGCTATTAGTGTGTTTGTATTAGGTGCCTTTCATTGTGCGCGTATTACGAGCTGGAAATTTCATGCTAATGACTTGGCTGAATCAGCTCTACTTAAAACACTAATTCGATTTCTGCGTGATAAAGGATGGTTAACAACTGTACCAACGCTCGTGTTGAAAATGTTGGTTCCATTGCTGCTGGTCTTGTCAGTAATACTGGCTATTGATGTTAAGCAGGATATGGCTGTGCTAGCCGTTTTTTTACTCATTGTATTACTTGGATCTGTGCTGATTAGGACTAGCATCAGTATAATTTTAGAAAAAGCAGTTGTTTATGTTATTGCTGTTATGGCAATCTATCTATTACCAGTAAATGAAACCGGGTTAGTTTATTCTAATATTATAAATTGGATTTTTATAGTGCTAGTTATCGCGTTTTCATTAAGAGTGTATTTTTCACATGAAAAAACGTTTCAAATTACACCTTTAGACTATCTGGTAATTATTTTGGTAATAATTGTGCCAAATCTCCCAGAAGTACACCTTGAAGATAGTGATATGGGTGAGATGGCGGTAAAGTTGATAATTCTGTTTTATACAAGTGAAGCAGTGATGGGGCTAAAAAAGAATAGCTGGAATTTGTTAAGAATAGGTACGCTGACTGCGTTATCTATTCTGGTGATACGAGGTTTGTGATTTTTATCATAGTAATAATCTTGTTTGTGTTTATGTTTTGTAGCACAAATGTATTGAACTGGTAAAAAATTGAGTGTGTTCAGTTAAACATTAAATAATTATAAATTAAGGTAAGGGATTTAATTTACATTCCATATCAATAAAATTTAAAAAATAATTCAAATATTAAATTTACAAGGTACTGTTAATGAAACATATCATATCAAAGTTAACAAAATTAACTGCAGCATCAATTATTGTGATGGCATTGGCCTCTTGTGGTGGTAAAGAAGATAGAAAAGCGTCCTATCTAGAAAAAGGAAAAGCTTACCTGGAAGAAAAAAATTACGACAAAGCTCGAATTGAATTTAAGAATGTTCTTCAAATTGACCCTAAGTTTGCTGATGCGTATTTTTATATGGGGAGACTCGAAGAAAAAAATAAAGAATATATAAAGGCGGTAGGTAATTATAAAAAGGCTATTGAGCTTAATCCTAACCATGTTAGTGCAAAAGTAAAGTTGGCAGCTATTTTCATTATGGCAGGTGCAGAAAATTACATTGGAAAGGCTAAGGAATTATTAAATGAAATTATGGCGATAGAACCTGAGCATTCTGAAGCCTTATTTTTATTAAATTCTATTGAATATAAGGAGGGTGATGCAGATAAAGCGGTATCACAAATGGAGAAAATAGTTGCTAAAGATATTCACCTTATTGGCGGGATAGCTCTACTTTCAAATATTTATGCTTCGAATGATCGAAAAGCTGAAGCCATACAGCTGTTAAAGAAAGCGGTTGTTAATAACCCTGAAGAAATTTATCTTAGAGTGAATTTGTCAGAAATACTGCTTGAAACTAAAGATTTAGCGGGAGCCGAAAAGTATCTGAGAGAGGCTATTAGTATAGATCCGGAAATGTATTCTTTGCAATTTTCATTGTCTAAATTTTATATAAGTACTGGTCAATTAGATAAAGCTAAAGAAGTATTAATTAAAAGCATTGAACAGAATCCTGATGATGCTAAACGTTATTTGGTGCTTGTGCAGCTTTTAGCTTCAAAATTTAGTGTTGAGAAGGCTGAGACTGAATTGCAAAAGATGATTGCAAATAGGCCTGATATTTCTGAGCTAAAATTTGCATTAGTACATTTTTATAAAAAAATTGCTAAGCGTGAAAAAGCTAAAATTATATTGGCTAAGATTATTGATAATAATAAATATGATGTGAATGGAATCAAAGCACGAAATATACTAGCTAAAATACTGTTGGATGAAGGTGACCTGGGTGGTGCGAAGGTTCAGGTAAATGAAGTTCTTGCAGAACACCCAAATGAAAATGACGCATTGATAATATTCAGTAAACTAGCATTGAATGATAAGGATGCAATTACGGCCATTAATGGATTGCGTACAGTGGTCAAAAATAATCCAAAAAATCCGGAAGCTTCTCTTTTATTAGCACAAGCCTATGAATTAAATAAAGAACCCGGATTAGCGGAAGCAGAATTAAAGCGATCTGTGGAAGCAAATCCAGCTAATGATGCTGTCCATATAAATTTTGCACGTTATCTTGCTAGTAAAGGGCGGGTCGATGAGGCAGCGGTGATTGTTGATAGGGCTTTGACATATTTTAAAGATAGCTTTGGCTTGATGGAGATGAAGCTGAAAATTATTGCTTCACAAGGAAATGAATCAGAAGTTATTAGCTTGCTTAATAAAATGGAGCAAACCGATGAATCTAAGGCGGATGTAAATATCTTTAGAGGGCAGTATTATCTCTTAAAGAAAGATATTAATAAAGCATTAGAACAGTTTGAAAAAGCTTATGAAAAATCTAGCAATAAGTATGAAGCATTAGAGTTGATTACTAAGGCCCATTTGTTAAATAAAAAACCAGAAGATGCATTGGAACGATTAAAAATACTATATGGTGAAGAAGCTGAAAATGCGATAGCGCATCATTTGTCAGCTAAAGTATATCTTTCACAGAAAAAATTAGCCGATGCTCGTGACCAGTTTAAGTTGGCATCAAAGGCTTCTGTGCAATGGACTCTCCCTTATTTGGGCTTGGCAACAACGTATATTGCAGAAAATAATTTAAAACAAGCTGAAAATATTTATCAGGATGCGTTAAATAATGTGACTGATAAGACGCAAATGTATATGCAGTTAGCAGCGCTTTATGAGCGTCAAAAATTATATGATAAAGCCATATCTATGTATAAGCAGCTGTTAGATATAAAGCCAGACGACATGATTGCAAAGAATAATTACGCATCACTGCTGCTTGATCATGGTGGTGATGATGGAGTTGCCAAAGCACTCACGTTACTTGATGGTTTTGAAAAAGCACAGCAGCCGGCTTTTCAAGATACTTTAGCATGGGCTTATGCTAAATCAGATAACTATGTTAAGGCGGTAGAGTTATTAAAGCCCTTGGTTGAAAAAGCGCCTGAAGTTGCTGTGTTTCGTTATCACTTGGGTTATGCGCTTTATCATATGGGGGATAAAGCAGCAGCCAAATCACATCTAACTATAGCGGACTCGAGCAAACAGCAGTTTGTTGGCAAAGAACAAGTTAAAGCGTTACTGGAGTCAATCTAATAGAGCAGTAAAAGTCGTTAGTAGATACTTTAATTTAAGTTAGTTTTAAATTTGAGTGTTTACTAAATGATTAAATTTAAGCTCGTGTATCGGTAGGCTATATTTTAAAGTTTAGGGGTTTATATTTGAATACGCCCAGTAACGCATTCGTAATTTTATTAATATAGATGGAAAAATTTGATATTAAATGCAAGGTAAGTATCTAACTTAATGTATGTTGAAATAATCAGCTTCGGTACATCTACCGTTCTATTTTTAATACTTGGCCTGGTCATGCTAACAGGTCGACGTGACAACTTACCAAAAACTATGCTTGCTGTGGCTTCGCTGGTGAGCGCCACTTGGTCGGGCTCGGTTACATATCAGGGGTTTTATGGAGGGTTAATAGGCTTTACGCTTTTTTTAGAATTCATACGTTCCCTCGCATGGTTTACTTTTCTTCTGGTAATGCTTCGTACAGCCTATAAAGGCACTGATCAGGTTAATAAAAACTTTAAAATTACCTTTGTGGGCTTAAGTATTTTTATCATAGGTATGATATTCCTTGCACTATATCGTATTTCAGGTGGTTCGCTATTTGAATTTGTTGCAGGTAATGACGTATTGATAGGCCACTTACTGATCTCCATTGGTGGTATCGTTATAATTGAACAGCTATACCGCAATACATCAGATGAACAACGATGGGGATTAAAGTATCTATGGATCGCTATAGGTGCCATGTTTACCTATGATTTCTATCTTTACTCTGATGCATTTCTATTTCAGCGAATAGATAATGAGCTCTGGAATGCGCGTGGTTTTATTCACGCAATGGTTGTGCCTTTAATTGGTCTTGCTATCAAACGTGAAATGCAGTGGTCATTGGGTAACGAATCAATTGATATCTTTCTATCTCGACGTATGGTTTTTCATACTACTACCTTGCTAGCATCTGGTATATATCTTATTTTTATTGGTTTTGGTGGTTACTATGTAAGAGAGATGGGTGGTGATTGGGGTATTGTTGCTCAGGCGACATTCCTGTTTGCGGCTATTCTTATATTAGTTGTTCTTCTTTTTTCTGGAAAAATTAGAGCCAGAATAAAGGTGATGATTGATAAACATTTCTTTCATTATAAATATGATTATCGTGAAGAGTGGTTACGAATCATACGCACCTTATCTATGCAAGAAGGTGATAAAAACTTACATGTAAGAGCCATTCGATCCTTAGCACAAATTATTGATAGTCCAGGTGGATTATTAGTATTAGAAAGAGATAATGGTAGTTTTGAATCAGATGAACGCTGGAATTATGAACCTACACATGTTCGCGAATCAGCCAATTCAACACTTAATCGATTTCTCTCTGAGCATCAATTTGTAATCAGCCTTGATGAATATAATGATGACCCTGATATGTATACCCGATTAGGGCCATTAGATATACCATTGTGGTTATCAAAAAATAAAAATGCATGGTTAATTGTGCCGCTAATGTTGCAAGACCATTTAATGGGCTATGTGGTTTTACTGCGTTCTCCCGCACATGAGCGCTACTTTAATTGGGAAGATAGTGATTTATTGAAAACAGCTGGCAGACAAGCGGCAAGTCATTTGGCGCAATATGAATCAGCTCAGGCATTGGTTAGTGCAAAACGTTTTGAAGAGGTTAACCGTCTTTCGGCATTTATTGTTCATGATATAAAAAATATGATTGGTCAGCTGTCGATGGTGGTGTCTAATGCTGCGAAACATAAAAATAATCCTATGTTTATAGATGATGCAATCATCACTGTTGAAAACAGTGTTAATAAAATGAATAAGCTTTTGGTTCGTCTAAAAGGTGAAGGTGAAGCGGATAAAAATGCAGAATTTAGTTTGTGTGAATTACTCGAAGAAAGTATTCGCAATTGCACAGCTGCAGGCACCTTACCGATCCCCGTTTTAAATTGTCGCAATGAAAAAATAATGATCACTGCAGATAGAGAGAGAATGTCAGCGAACATTGCGCATATTATTCAAAATGCTCAAGATGCTACAGATAGTAGTGGTAGTATTACTGTAAAGCTACGTAAAGCTGATGATCATGCCATTATTGAAATTGCCGATACAGGTGAGGGTATGAATGAGCAATTTATCCACGACAAACTCTATCAGCCATTTGAGTCAACCAAAGGCACCATGGGGATCGGTGTATTTCAGGTAAGAGAGTATATTCATAAGTTGGGCGGGCAATTAGATGTAGAAAGTGAGGTGGGAGTAGGCAGTATTTTCCGCTTACATATTCCACTTACCCTATCCATTAATACAGCTCAAGTGGTTAGTCTGAGTGAGCACGAACAGTTAAAACGTGATGTCTAAACCAAAGTTACTTATTGTTGATGATGATGAAGGCATTCGTACCCAGTTAAAATGGGGTATAAAAGGCTTCGATATTATAACAGCAGATTCTCGACAAACAGCAATTGATCAGTTTGAAGAGCATCATCCGCAGCTCGTTACGCTCGATCTAGGTTTGCCGCCTGATGTCGAAGGTACTAGTGAAGGTTTTTTAATATTGACAGCCATTTTAGAGTGTGATCCCACGGCTACTGTGGTAGTTGTTTCAGGATCTGAGGTGAAAGTAAATTCTGTAAAAGCGATTGAGCAGGGTGCATTTGATTTTTATGCTAAGCCGATACAAATTGAGAGTCTTCAAAAAGTTTTAAACAAGGCTTTTTCATTAATTAAATAAGATTGTTCTAATGTTTCAAACCAGTCTTATCAGTTTTTTATGGATTAACAGCTGTATTATAGGCTTTACATAGATGTTTATGTCAGTCAATCGAATGATTTTTACACAGTAAAAAACAGTAAAAAATTCCGACAGTTCGTCCTTGCTTAGCATGTTTATCTGGTGCAAAATCTGTTGAACACACAATAATTAAAATAGAAAAGTTGATGGAAAGTAATAAAAAAATATTAGTTGTTGAAGACGATCCAGGCCTGCAAACACAAATGAAGTGGAGCTTCGAAGATTTTGAAGTATTCATTGCAGGTAACCGTGAAGAAGCTCTTAAAATAATTAAAAAAGAAAAGCCCCCGGTGGTTACAGTCGATCTAGGTTTACCTCCAGATCCGGAAGGCACGACGGAAGGCTTGGCCACTGTCGAGGAAATATTATCTAAAGCGCCTAATACTAAAGTGATTGTTGTTAGTGGTAATGATGATCGTACGAATGCAGTACTAGCTGTGGCGTCAGGTGCGTATGATTTCTATCAAAAACCAATTGATTCAGAATTGTTAAACCAAATAGTAACTCGTGCGTATCATGTGTTTGAGCTAGAGGATGAAAATCGCCGTCTAATAATGGAGCATGTAGATGTCCCTATGGAAGGAATGATCACCAGTAGCCCGCAAATGCAATCAGTATGTCAACGTGTAGAAAAAGTGGCTCCATCTGATGCGACAGTACTATTACTTGGTAATAGTGGCACAGGCAAAGAAGTGTGTGCGCGTGCTTTACATGGTAAAAACCCGTCGATTACAGGTCGCTTTGTAGCAATTAACTGCGCTGCAATTCCAGAAAATTTACTTGAAAGTGAATTGTTTGGCTACGAAAAAGGTGCTTTCACAGGCGCAACTAAATCTACACCAGGCAAAATTGAATATGCTGAAGGTGGAACACTGTTTTTAGATGAAATGGGTGAGCTACCACTGCCATTACAGGCAAAGTTGCTACGATTTCTGCAAGAAAGGGTGGTCGAGCGAATTGGTGGTCGTGAAGAGATTCCTGTAAATGTTAGAGTGATCTGTGCAACTCATCAAAACTTAGAAGAAAAAATTTCTAAACATGAATTCCGTGAAGATTTGTATTACCGGATTAATGAAATTCCAATTTATATACCTCCATTAAAAGATAGAGAAGGTGATGTGTTGTTATTGGCGCGCTCATTTTTTGACCAAATGAATAAGGAGCAAAGCAAAAAATTAAAAGGTTTTACCAAAGAGGCTTTGTCTTCTTTGGAGGCACATGATTGGCCAGGTAATGTGCGTGAACTTAAAAACAGGATTAAGCGTGCAGTGATAATGGCAGACGGTAATAAAATTACAGCACAAGATTTGGAATTGAAAGAAGGTGAGTTGGATGACACTGTTGATGGATTTGATTTAAGAGAAGTAAGAGAAGAGGCTGAGCGCTTAGTTATTTTAAGAGCCTTAAAAAAATCAAATGGAAAGGTTTCTCCAGCCGCTCAATTGTTAGGTGTAAGCAGGCCTACTCTTTATGATTTAATGCAAAAGCTAGATATAAATTTATGAATGAATATGTGTTCTATTGTATGAGAATTTAATATACGTTAATTTAGTTGTGGCCGTTAATTTATTGATTTCGATGTGTTCTGACAACTGGGAGCTAATCTAGATAAAAGAAGATGCTTAGAATTATGGCTTTAAGTTCCGGGTCACTGCAAAGCTGATATTGAAAAAGCGCATAGGAGCAGCGCTAAGTAGGGTGGATCTATGTACTGGAGCGAAGTCAAAAAAGTCGGATCCGCTTCGCTTGATCCGGCCTACGTTGTTTTATTTAGGCTTAGAGTAAACACTGCCTAAGCACGTCTATTCTGCTTAATGAGAAATTCATTTACAAGAGCTCAGGCTTGATCTAACAGTTATCGATTTCAATGAACTGGCTACAGATTAAATTTAATCTAAAATTTTTTCCTTGATGATTTGAGGCGTGTTTTCAAATCCTATGCAGTCTTTATATGCGTAAATTTGATCGACATAAAAAAACAGCAGCTCATGGCTGCTGTTTTTTTTAGCGGTAAGTAGTCAATCAATCAAGAACTTTTACGTCTGGAAAATCCTACCAAACCAATTAGGCCTGAAGCAAATAACCATACTGCTGCAGGAACTGGAACAGCTGACACCGTACCTAAAGTAGATGATGCGATTGGTGCATCTAAAAAATTAGCATCTGTATAACTACCGCTAATTAACAGAGATGATCCTGCGCCAGCTAAAAAGTCAAAACTAAATGCAAACACAGAGCTGCCAGTTTCGCCGTAAAAGTCACCGCCAAATTGGCGCCAACCTGTTCCAAACACATCGCCCAGATCAGAATCACCACCTGTAACATTTGAGATAGTGCCGGTTCCTACAATATCTAATATGAAGTCATAACCATAACTTACATCTCCAGCCACATCATAATATAAGTCCAGTGAATTCATGCCTTCATTCAAAGACAATACACCCTGCGAGTTAGAAAATGCATCCTGCCCACTTTCAACGATCCATATGCTCATTGCCTGCGATGATACAGAGCAGAAAACCAACATTATTCCTATTACACTTTTTATCATTAAATTCACACTAATAACCTCACTAAATTTTTAATCACTTAAATTAATAGCACAACGCTTCGATATGTAACGAAGCGTTGCAAGCTTCTTAATTACCTGCAGCAGGACATGATTGAGTAATACCTGGCGGTAAGCCAAGCAAAGTACGTTTCAATATAACTGCATCCGTATTTGAACACTGCCCATCACCGTTCACATCACAGAAATCTGCCTGGAAATTAGAAGGTAAACCTAATAAGTGACGTTTAATTAACACAGAGTCCGTGTTTGTAATTTTTCCATCACCACTAATATCACCACATTGACACGCATCACCAATACCATCAGCCACATTAGTGTCAACACCACCTCTATCACTTTGATCAGCATTAGCCGTAGCTGGGCAATTATCCGCGTAATCCATAACACCATCGCTATCAGTATCTAGCGTCATTGGGTCAGGGCCGTAAACACCTTCGTCGAAATAATCTATAACACGTATACCATCGGCTCTTAATATATATGGGTAACCGCCAAAAGAATTTTTATTCCAGTCTTGTCCAGATACTATACAACTAATAAAATCGGTTATGCTTGGATCAATTGAAGAGTATTTCTTGACGCCAGGACCGCGCGCTCCTGCCGCCCACTCTGGAGATAGAACGCCACAGCTCCCTTCGTTAGAGCCGCCTGGAATAACATCTGCACCCATGAAGGAGACTTTATTGTGCCAAAGTTCCGGATCACCAACAGGAGTTTCTGGGTTGACAGATTTATTTACTACAGTTGGATCCGTGTTATTAACAATGGCAGTGGCATACATCTGTTTTGTTCGGCCGCTTACAAATTGAACATCCAGGGTGATATCTCCAAAGCTTCGCATCTGGAATCCCTTAGTGATTTCAGTACTGTAATACGTAAGGGAGCCATCATCCTCTACAAAATATACGTCAAAAGCTACATCAAAAGTCACCTGGCCAGCCATCGCTTCATGGGCATTGGGATGTGCAGCTAAAACTGAACCACACCAGCCTTTTGCATCACTAAGTGCATAAGGCTGGAAAGCCAGACGGTTATCATAAAGGCCATCAGCAGTTGTACCCACTCGGGTGCCACCTTCAGGAACTACTTGCTGGTAATCTATTGTATTATAAAATTCAAATACCATGTCGTCCTTGGCTATATGATAATCCCCGTCAAAATCAATTAACATATTGCTGAATGTAGAGCCAGCAACAGTGGTATAACCCCAATCAAAAAACGTCGTTAACGAATCTACATTGGTTTGTGGGTATGGGCCATTAGTGCTTTGGAGGTCGCTGTCTATATCATGAGCCGGATCTTGAGTGAGACCATCAGGGCCAGTTGTAATAACATGTTGCATCTGACCAATGTCACAGGCTGCTGGAGCTGCAATACAAGCCTCTGTAGCTTCCGCTGTGAATAAATCGTTACCAAAACCATTTACCGGTTCAAAGCTATCCGCTTTACGCCCGTTTGGTCCAGTAAACCCCCAGTCATCAAGTGTAATTGTGCCCGTTACACCGCTATGATTCGTCCCGTCTAATGTTCTAACCAGTTTACCGTCAACCCATAAAAGAGAGTCGGCATAACTGCTACTGTAAGATGTTATTGCTAAAATACATAGCAATGAGGATGTTATGTTTTTTCTCATTTTTCAGCACCTTTTGTTGTTTTAATCATTTTATTTACTGAGTCATTACTCTGTATTCTGTTTAGAGCTTTGAATCTTATTTTAAGTGCTACTAAATTTATATATTTGGTACTAGCATGTATGTGGCATAACGCACATAAATATTAAAAAATAAGAAATTTATACTAAAAATACTCTATTGTTTTCAATGAGTTATATGGTTATATTTTTAAGGGCGTATAGAAAGCATAAACTACGCCAAAAATATAAATTTGTGTAAATGGTTGATAAAACAACAGTTTATATATTTTCTAATATATTTTTAATATTTGATTAAAGATAAGTGTAAACGTCTTCGACGTTTTGTGAAGGCGTTTATTTGCCTTATGTTTGTAACATGTTGATTATAAATGGTAATATGAGAATTTATGTGCTGCAAAAAAAACCGACAGTTTAACGGTGAATTATTTTCCATACAAATATTCTTAATCAAGTTATTACAATCAGAGCTCTTTGTGTATAGGGGAATTTAATTTAGATTTGTGAGATGATGATTTTTAAAAAACGGAACTCAATAGCTTGAAAAGTGTAAAACAAATTAGTTTAGCTAATTGCCTTATTAGCCGGCACGTATTTAGCGGTTGAAGAACTGAATGATGTGCATCCTGATTTATTGTCTCAGGACACTATTAAAACTATATACTTTAGTACAAGGCTTTAGCTGCTACGCATGTATTAATGAAGCCGAACTATTTCAAGACAAAGTAGGGTGGATCAAGCGAAGCGGATTCACTAGAATTAAAAAGTGAAATAGGTGGATCGGCTTCGCTTGATCCACCCTACAGATTAATTGTATTAGTATATGATTAGTGAATTGCATAAGAGAGGGTTTTTGCTCCTAAGTCATCAATTTATGGGCTTTTCAGTCCATAGTCGTTGAGCATCGGGGTTTGGCTCATTCATAATACTGCTAGTGCTCTTTAATATGTCGGTTATTTTTACTCTTAGTTGTTTTAAATAGTCGAAAAAAACCTTGCAGGATTCGTATCTTATTAAATTTATTAAGTATTTATAAGCTGGCTTAGCAGTTGCATCTACCTTTGTTTAATTTATGAATAAGTTTTTAGTATGTGGAATAGGTATTCTCTATTTAGTTTGGTGTCATTAGTGGTTATTTTGTGTGTGCCTGTGCATGATGTCCATGCCGCAAAGGTAAAACTTGATGCCGGTAGCCAGAATAAAGCTTATTTTTCCTCGAAACTTCAACAAAAATACAATCGCTTTATACAGAAAACACCCAATAGGAACGATCTCATTACGGTTGTTATAGAATCTCAAAATTCAGATTTTGATCAAAATGCTGTTCGATTATCTGGTGGTAAGCTACGCCATAAATTTGGGAAACGCCATGAAATTAAAATTCCTATAAAAGATTTAAATAAGCTACAGAAAAATCTCAATAAATCCTCAAGAGTACGTTTACCATTTCCTCATAAGGCGCTTTCAACTATCTCTCAAGGGGTCGATATTATGGGTGCATTGGATATGCACACGCTTGGTAACCAGGGTGCCGGTGTAAAAATTGGTATTATTGACCTACAGTTTTCTAATTATTCTAACTCCATCAATAGTGGAGAGTTACCTTCAACTTTATCTATAGTTGATTATACCGGTACAGGTTTGGGTGGAGGTAATCATGGTACTAATGTGGCTGAGATAGTTTATGATATGGCCCCGGCAGCTGATTTGTATCTTGCAAAAGTCGCTTCTATTAATGATTTAGAACAGGCAATGTTAGATATGCAGGCAGCCGGCGTGAATATTATTAATCACTCAGTAGCCTGGTTTGGGGCGGCGTTTTATGATGCTTCTGGTGATATTTGTAATATTACCAATCAAGCTGAATCTGCTGGCATGTTATGGGTAAATGCGATGGGTAATTCGCGCAATGCTCATTATTTGGGGACATTTTCAGATGCAGATTCTAATTTGCAACACGAATTTAAAGTGGGGCAAAATTACAACACTATCAATTTAACTCAGGGTGTTGCATCTTCATTAGTATTGAACTGGGATGATTACCCCTTGAGTCGAATAGATTATAATTTGTATCTATATGATGGAATTCCTGGAAATGGGGGTGCTATTGTGGCTAGTTCTCAAAATTCTCAATCAGGGTCTGGTTGGTATCCATATGAAGCTATATCTTATGTACCAGCCTTTACCGGCACCCATTATATTGTTGTTAGTAAAAAGAGTGCAAATACTGCACAGATACCACTTACTCTATTTTCTTTAGGTCCAGCATTAGGGGAAAAGGTAAATGCAAGTAGTCTTACTCAGCCTGCCGATTGCCTCTCTGTATTGAGTGTCGGAGCTGTTGATTTAAATGATACTGAAGAGTCGTTTAGCTCAGAAGGCCCGACAACTAACGGCATAAATAAACCAGAAATAGTTGCAACAGATAGAACAATAACCTCTTTAACGGGGAGTTTTGCAGGGACATCAGGTGCATCTCCACATGCTGCAGGTGCAGCTGCATTGCTGTTGTCACAAAACTTGTCACTTACTCCACAACAAATAAAAAATAAACTAATTGCAACAGCACAGGATGTGTCTTCAGCGGGGTTTGATTTTCGTACGGGTTTTGGACGAATTAGCCTCGATGCGGACCAGGACCTGGTTAATCATGATAATGATAACTGTCCCGTTACCGCAAACAATGACCAACTTGATACGGATTTAGATTTAACGGGTAATTCATGTGATGCAGATGATGATAACGATGGATTGACCGATCTTTTCGAAGACTCAATTGGTACCAATCCCTTATTAGTTGATACAGACAATGATGGCTTAGATGATTTGTTTGAAGTGTCATTTGACGGAGATCCATCGCTTTATACCATAGGTGCGGATCTTAATCCTTTAAGTAACGATACGGATAACGATGGTTTTTTAGATGCTGTAGATCCACTGGAGTTAACCTTTAATTACATGGATGGTGATTTGGCACCATTAGGAAATCCAGATGGTGTAATCAACCTGGCTGACTATGTAGTAGCAAGAAGGATACTGAGTGGAGATGTATTACCGACGGAAATAGAGTTATCGCATGGTGATTTATACCCACAAGCATTACCAGATGGTGAATTCACGACTTCTGACATGTTAATAATATATCAGAAATTATTACAGTAAAATTGAATGGTGTATTATGTTTAAGCTTATTTTTTCACTTTTGTTATTGCTTCCATTAATTATTGGTTGCTCTGGTGTGCAAACATTTCCAAATATGGCAAGGGCAGGCGATACGGTATCTGTTGCTATGGGATGGCAAAAACGATTTAAACGTAACAATACAACCGTTACCATCACGCCATCTGTAGGTGACCCAGTTGTGTATCAACCAGATGATCCAGCTGTTAGAGCAATTATTAACTTTTATCCTGATCCATTATCTAATATTGTGGTTGGAACCAAAACAAAAAATAATATATTTAAATATGGTAATACATATGGTTCATTGATTAATTCAAATTACACTGATGGTGATATGGATTGGTGGCAAACAGTTGCTTTTGTTGATTTGCCACCGACTTTAGCTGTCGGAGAAGCAAATATTCAGTTAATGAATAGTACAGGTGATGTAGCTAGTTCTGTTGTTAATGTTATAGAAGGTAATGGTGTGGCTGACCTGTTTAATGCAGAAGGGAATGGGCCTATGGATGCTACTCAATTAGCTGCTCTAGAGCGGACTTCCAATTTTGAAGTATCAATTGAATCACCTGTTATACCTTATGCAGTGGAGATGGAATTTACACATACTGAGCAAGTCATTGTCGTTAATCCCAATGAATTAAAAAATATACTATGGACAGATGATGGGATGGTTCTAAAAGTTATGTTGATACCTGCATCCTCTTCGCCACTTACCAGTCTATATGATTTTAAGTTTTATATCTCTGGGCTTGCAGCTCTTGAGTGGAATCAGGGAGTTGCTTTACAGTCGGTAAAAGCATTTGATATTAATGGGGATATTGTTACAGGTGTAAGTGTTTCAGTGGTTGCTGATTATCGTTTCTAAAAAATAACTGAAATATGATATTTTATATTATTGGCTTGTAGATAACTCTGTTGATATTATTCCAGGTATTTATTAATAAATCATCAGCACTGTCCCGTTAACTTACAAAACACAGTCATACCTGCGAAGGCAGGAACCTGGTGACTCTGAAAAGCCGATAGACACTGGATACCTGCCTTCGCAGGTATGACGAAGTCCTATTTTAATTTTCATGTCTATAACACTTTAATCTTAATAACAGCACGCTATAACAAGCTAGAAACTCTTCATTTAAAAAGTTAACGGGACACTAGTGATAAATCATTTAAGTTCATCAATTAACGGTTGTATGTGTTTCTCATAATTTTTCCATCGTTCAGATGAGGTAGTGTAAATAGGTTTATCGACCTGTTCCTGGCTTGCGGTAAAAACATGGCGTTTAGTATCGTAAAATGACAGGCATTGATCTTGCCACTCAAGTTCTAGGTGTTGGAGTAGTTTTGTAGTAGTACCCTGTAAATCTGATACGGTTTCCTCGTAACTAATTTCTAATATATCCATTGGTAGTACTTTTTTCCAATGATTCATTAGGTCTTGATAGAATTTATAATGATGGGCAAGGTTCTTAAAATTACTAGCATACTGGTGCGTTTCATTAAAGTTTTGGAAATAAATTGAAAGGCAGGTATCTAAAGGAGAACGGGTGCAATGGATGATTTTACAATTAGGAAATAGCTGACTAATTAAGCCCAGATGAAAAAAATTATGTGGCATTTTATCAATGATTTTTTGTTCGCCAGTTGTTAATTTTTCCTGATTTTCGACATAAATTTGTGAATGTCTATTTAATTCTTCAATTGTGAGATCAAGAGTGCATTGAGGGTAAGAAGCGTCATTGCCATTTGATATCTTTTGAACGATATCACGCATTTCGTTGGATTCTCCTGAGCCGTATATGTCAGAATGACTTGAAAGAATTTGTTCTATCAGGCTGGTACCTGAGCGTGGCATCCCAACAACAAATACTGGCTTTGATGTGTTGTTGGTGGATTTATTGCAGGTTTTTAAATGCTCTGCTGTATATATAGATTCTATTTTTGTTTTAAAAGCATCAAATCCAGCGCTATTATATTTAACCACCTGATTATTATTTGCCATTTCATATGCTTTGAATGCATCGTCATATTTCTTTTGCTTATTATAGATGTCCCCAAGATAAAAATAAGCTATATTTTTTACCGCAGGTTGTAGGCCAGAAGTAGGGCCCGTTATATACTTTATATAGTCAATTGCCTGGTTGCATACATCTAATGTTTGGCAGAATCTTGAAAATATCTGTGCAACTTTTATATTTGCCTTATTCTCAGATAGAATTTTTTTAATTGAATCATATGCGTCAGCATATTCTTTTTTATAATTGTAAACCTGTGCAATGCCAGCTGCTGCTTCAAGATTATTAGGGTCAAGTTTATAAGCCCGCTTGTAAGAAGCTAAAGCTGAGTCAATTTTTCCAAGTCTGTATAGTATGAAGGCATAAAGATAGTGCCCTGCTGCTGATTTATTATCCAGTGTAATATGTTTCTTAAGCGCAGTTTCTGCGTCTTCAGCCATACCTAATTGGTAGTAGGCTACGCCTATATTGTAATGTCCTTCAGGTAAGGTCGGTGCTAGTTTAACTGTTTGCTTATAGGCATCAACTGCACCATAGAAATCACCAGACTGTAGCTTTTGGCTGCCTGTTTTTAAATATTTAATTGCTTTTTTTTTATTTAAGGACATTGTCTTTGGTAACTTTTAATGTGTGCAAAAAGAAGTGAATATAAGCCAGGCTACGATTTTTTATAATATAAAAATTAATTCTGGCTGTCTAATGTATTGTTACATAAAGTATTTTGAGTATTAAGTGCTGACAATGCTTTTTATATATGAAATCATATTTCTTTGGCATTAATAAGCTCTTTCCAAACCCTCTTTCAGGTCATCTAAATGTTTATCGTAATGTTTCCATCGGGCAACCGATTTACTATATAGTTTTTGTCTAACCTGATCATGGCTGGCAGTATCAACAGTTCTTTTTACATTGTGGAACTCCAGACATTTTTCATCCCATGGTAGCCCGCAAAATTCAAGCAATGCTCGAGTTGTTTCTTCCTGACTGCTAATAAGATCTTCATAATTTATTTCAAAAATCGGCATTGTAAGAATACTGTCCCAATGTTTCATTAGTCTTTCATAATGAAAATAATGAGTGCCTATATCAAATAAACTTTTAGCATAAGTATGCTGTTCATTGAAGTTCTGAAAATATATAGAAAGGCATGTGTCCAGGGGGTTTCTACGGCAATGAATAATGCGTGCATTTGGAAAAAGTACTTGAATATAGCCCAGTAGAAAAAAATTATGTGGCATTTTATCAGTATGGTGTGTGGCTGATTTTGATAGCTCATTTAAATTATTCAGGTATTGTTGAGCCATGTTGTTAATGTCAGTCGATGAGAGTGACTTAATTTGGTCTGAAAAAGCTTTATTTGATCCCGATGCCTTATGTTGTCGGCTTATTATTAAAGAGAGGTCATCCAGTTCTCCGGCAGCGTATACAGAAGGATGTGCAGCAAGGATTTGTTCAGTAAGGCTGGTTCCAGAACGAGGCATGCCGACGATAAAAATAGGACTGTCGTTGTTGTTAGCTCTGGGTAACGATAGCATAGCATCAACAGAAAAGGCCTCAATTGTGCTATTTATCCTTTGGGTGTGAGTAACACTATCGTACATTTGTTTTATGCTGTCATTTGCTTTTTTATAATGTTGAAATGCATTGTCATAATCATTTGAGCGATCTAAAACTTTTGCTACAGCGAAATGTAGATTTTTTTCAGCAACCTTTGAAAGGCTTAACTCTTCAAATAAAGTTTCTGCATAGGCTACAGCTTTATCGCAATCTTTATTGATATGGCAGCATTGAGCATAAGCTACGCCTAAAGAAGAGCGTAATATGTTTTTTGAAATTAACGGAGATATTAACTTTGCTGCTTCTTTATATTTGCCTTTAAAATTTAACATCATTGCTAACCCAGCGGTAGCTTCGGCATTTTGAGGGTTAGCCCGTAGTGCCCTTTTGTAATATGTCATGGCTTCATCTTTTTGAAGAAGGTTAGCCAGGCACGTTGCTATTGGGCAAAGAATTCTGGGGTTTTTAGGTTCATAACTAAGCGCTTTTTTTAGCGTATTAATGGCATCCTGATATTGGCTTGATTGCTGGCAAATAGCCGCATAACCCAAATATGCATCGATAAGATGGGGTTGCTTATTGATGGCGATATCGAATTCTTTTTTTGCATCATCAACTAGGCCCTGGGCTAAATTGATTCTCCCCTTGGCGGCATGTGCTTCAGCAATGCTGTAATTGCTGATTTTTATAGTGGCTTCATAGAAAGGGAATGCTTTAGAGTGCTCCCCAATTTCGGAATAAATGCTTCCTAATAGGTAATATGCCTGGGCAGCACCTGACTCAAGTTGAATGCATTGCTTCAATGCAGCAATAGCTTTGTCCCAGTTGCTTAGGTTGATATGGCATGAGCCTGATATAAGAAATATTTCGGCATCAACAGGTTTAGTGTTTTTGAATTTGTTGAGCAGCAAAATAGCTTCATTGAATTTGCCTTTCTTAATTAACTGATGGGCTTTTTGTTTGCCGTTGGCAATTTTATGAGCTTGCATATTTATTTATTAAAAAGATTAAAAAGAAATGAATGATAGTATTATTTTATATAAAAAACATATTAGGTAAGGCCAATAAAAAATGGGCATCATAAAGATGCCCATTTCTATTTCGCAAATAGTTTTTATACTATTGTATATTAAGCTTTGCGACGACGAGCGATACCAGCCAGGCCAACTAAGCCTGAGCCAAATAACCAAACTGCTGCTGGTACAGGTACTGCTGATACAGTGCCGTTCCAAGAAGGAGCTTGACCTGCGAATGGTGCAGTAGCCATAGGCGTACCAACACCAGTACAAACGCCAGCAGTATCACAATCAAGAATAGCTAATACTGGAATATCGTAGTTTGTGCTCCAGTCAAATGATAGACCGAATGCTACCTGGCTGTCAGTAAGTGTAAAGTTGTAGTCGAAGCTAGCGATCCATACGTCGTCATTGTTGTTAGCATCGTCAAAAGTACCAAAACCAGGAACAACAATACCACCAGCTTCTGCCCATTGGTATGTACCAGCGCCATCAAATACAGCCATAGCAGTTGCAGACCAAGGTGCTTCGAAGTAAACGCCTTCAATAACGCCACTTGCAACGCCATCAGCGCCAGATAAAGTACCAGTAACTGCAGAAGTTGTACCAAATACCATTTCTGAGATTGCGATATCGAATGTTGCAGCTGATGCGTTAGATGCTGCTGCTAGTGCTACTGCACCTGCTAATAATGTTTTTTTCATCTTATGTAACTCCAAATTCATTTATTTTTTATTTGCAATTCAAATGTTTGCGTAGATGACTAAAGCATTACGTGTGCCATTTTTTAAAAAGTCATATAAAACAACAAGATATATAAGCTGTGTTTCATGTAGATACTTTATGGGGCTATATTTATCGAAGAACTGTAAGGTTTTTCAACAGTGAGGGGACGTTATTTTTTTAATGTGAATTTAAGTATATATAAATATATATAAAACAGTTAGTTATGGTTTATATATGTGGCTAATCTTTAAATAGCAGTTTATTTACTACGCAATATTAATTAAATCAGCTAGATGTTTTTATTTTTAATATTTGTAGTAAAAACAATTAGATACAGTAGTTTTGTAGTTGTAAAATTTAGCGACATATATTGATGCCATGCATTCGATATGTATTGTAAAAGTTAGCTTTGATACGTTCCCGAACTAATGTAGGAACGAGTTTCATGCATAGGTTGTGTGAGTTTTTAGGAATGTATTTCTATATGGTGAATATTTTCGAGAACTGAGGAGAGAACAGGTAATGAACTTGTATAGCAACAATGTTATTTATACAGCTTGTCGTGTGATAGTAATGTGCTGTAACGAATGGCTATAGGTTTATCGAGTATGTCAAATTGATTTAGTTTGATTGTATCTTTTTTGTATTCGTTACTTGTCTGTGCCGTTTGTTGTCTCAGGACGCTAGGGTATCTCTGATCAAGGCTAATGAAGCCAGGACTATTTAAAGAAAAGTAGGGTGGATCAAGCGAAGCGGATCCTCCCATTTCACATTTTAATTCTGGTGGATCCGCTTCGCTTGATCCACCCTACAGATTAATTGTATTTGTATGTGGATATTAATGGGAGTGAATTGCATAAGAGATGACTTTTGAGTCCTGAGTCGACAACCTATGGACTTTCAGTCCATCGTCGTTGAGTTAATTAATCATTAGGTAAACCCCCGGCTATGCCGGGGGGACTCGAATAGGTTAGACCGAGACTACGGTCTTGTATTCTTCTGTTTCGACCAAGAAATAGAGGATTAACCTATGAGAGACTTTAAGAGTTTGGCGCATACCCGGTGGGATTGTAAATACCATATTGTATTTATCCCCAAAAGAAGGCGTAAGTTGATATACGGGAATATACGAAAAATGTTGGGTGAGATTTTTCATGAGCTTGCTAATCGTAAGAGTTGCCGTATAGAAGAAGGGCATTTAATGGGCGATCATGTGCATATATGTATTAGCATTCCGCCCAAATATTCTGTATCAAATGTAGTGGGTTATATGAAAGGTAAAAGTGCAATAGCTATAGCTCGTCGCTTTAAGGGTAAGCATAGAAATTTTACAGGAGAGCACTTTTGGGCTCGAGGTTATTATGTTTCCACGGTAGGCCTGGATGAGGAAATGGTTAGAGAATATATTCGTAAACAAGAAGAGGAAGATATTCATCGAGACCAGTTATCGTTAGGAGTGTAGCGCCTTGGGCGCAATTAAAGCCCTTTGAGGGCGTAACCTAATAAGCTCCCGGCTTTGCCGGGAGTAATTTAACTTCACTTTAAAATCTACGAAATTGTTAAATATTTATATGTCTTAAATTTTTATTCGAGTTAACAGGGCTTGCATAATGACCTGTGTTTAAGGTAATTCATGAAGGAAAAGCGAGTATCTATGTTTTTAATATGCATTTTTCTAAATGTGTTCTTTCGCCGTATCGATTTGCGTTTTAAATTTATTGTAAAAATATTATTAAGCTTTAAGCGGATATGTAGTGTGTATCCTGTATGCGTGGTGTCTATTGCGAAATTTAACTTATAACTTAGTCCATTAGTGTTTCGTTAACTTTTTAGATGAATGATTTCTAATGTTATAGCGCGCTGTTATTAAGATTAAAGCGTAATAAACATGAAAATTAAAACAGGGCTTCATCATTCCTGCGAAGGCAGGAATCTAGTGGCTCTGAATAACCGATATACACTGGATACTTGCTTCGCGGGAATGGCCGTGTTTATAAATTAATGAGGTAGCACTGAACTCGGTTTTGCTTAATAACTTAAGTGTTTCCTCATTAAACTTGACATTAAACTTGACAAGTTTTTTATTCAGGCAGTACTCTTGCGCGTAATTATTAAAATAAATATTAATCAACTCTTATGTGTCGGGGTTAATATAATTCACTAAAACATCAAGATTTTTAGAATTTGTGTGGCATTTATTGCCGTATAAAAAATTGTATTTATTATGATGTTTGAAAAAGAAATGTTAATGAGAAGTTCAAATATGAAACAGCTTTCAAAAAAATTATTAGCAACAGCAATGCTGGCGGGGCTAATTGCACCAAGCATTGCACAGGCAACGAATGGTTATTTTTTAATGGGATTTGGAACGAAATCGCGTTCAATGGGTGGTGTTGGTGTTGCTGAAGGTGTGGATGGCTTTGCCGCCGCATATAACCCGGCGACCATGGCTGATATTGGTACAAGGTTTGACATGAGTGCTGATATTTTTTGGGCACCAAATGTTGTCACACACTCAGATGGTACATTAAGTGAGACGACGATAGTTGAAGAAAGTAACTTTGAAGATACTGGTTTTAGTAAGAGCGGTATCTTTTTGCTGCCGGGAATGGGGGGGGCTTACCAGTATAATGAAGAGATAACATTTGGCTTTGCTTTTATTGGTGCGGGTATGGGTACCCAGTATAATCAGGCATTACCTGCTGGAAATTCTAGTTACTTCTTTAACTTTAATGGCCTGGGTGGAGATGACAAAGTTGGCATTAAGTTAATGCAGGTTCAAATACCGCTGAGTATTGCTTATAAAATGAATAAGCAGCATACAGTAGGTGCCAGTTTTGTTATTGGTGCACAAATCTTTGAGGCCTGGGGTTTAAAAGCATTTACCGAACTTGATTTTGGTATCTCGCAAGAAAATTTATCAAATATGGGTACAGATACATCCTATGGTGCCGGCATTCGACTGGGCTGGCAGGGTAAGTTCTTAAATGAGGATTTAATCGTTGGTGTGAATTACTCATCCAGAGTTTATATGACGGAGTTTAAAGACTATAGCAGTTTGTTTGCGGAGCAGGGTGATTTTGATATTCCTGAAAATTATGCATTGGGTATAGCTTATAAACCGACGGATGATTTAGCGCTGAAGTTCGATGTTCAGCAAATTAATTTTAGTGATGTAGCATCAGTGGGTAATCCCGGGCCATTTTCTGGAAATAGAACAGAGTTTAACCCACTGTGTCCAGGCCAGGATACACCAGAGTGTAAGCTGGGTGGTGATAAAGGCATGGGCTTTGGCTGGAGTAATCAAACGGTATACAAGCTTGGCGTGGAATATGATTTTGATAGCAAGCTTACCGTTCGTGGTGGTTTGAACTATGGTGCAGTAACTATTTCACCTGATAACATTCTCTTCAATATGCTTGCACCAGCGACGATTGAAAAGCATGCAACAGTAGGTGCAACGTATGACTTTAGTGAAAGTATTGAACTTTCAGCTAGTTATGTTCATGCATTTGAAAATACTGTTGAAGGTCAATCATTATTCCAGCCAGAAGGTTCCAATCCAGATGTTATCACCAACAATGTTGCCTTGAGTATGAAGCAACGTTCAATTGGTTTTGGCTTAGGTATTAAATGGTAAGCGTTGGCTATAGCTGAAAAAGAATTTGGAAATTTTAGATATGAAATTAAATAAAAAATTAAAAACCTCGATTAAAAATGTATCAGCGCTACTGTCGGTTCTTTTATCCACTACGGCTATTGCGGATGATGGCCAGGTTGATGAGTTTGAAATTATTGGCGGTACCTTTTTTATGGGCACCGTTACCGCTGAAAATATTGATTTGGTAAAAGGGGATAGCACGGGTGTTTTGATTGAAGGTCAATTTCAAGGAACACCAGGTGTGTCGGGTGATTCATCAACCTGTACTCTAGATAAGGCGTCTGCATTATTTGATCAGTTTTTATTTTTTGGTCAGCCGGTATGTACTTATACCGCGCAAACGGGTGTGGATGGTGTGACTCATAACTTGCCTGATATAGACCTGGTAGCAGGTACGGCTGATATGGGTGCTTTTTATGCTTTTTGGGGTATAACAGAATTTAACCAGGGCTCCACAACGGCAACGGTAATTGATAACTTTGATGGAACCTATAAATTGTTCTGGAGTTCATTAATAGTGGGCGGTGCATTTGACGGCAAAACCGGCGACTGGGCGATGGTCGTTAATTGCACAACCTGTCCGCCTTCAGCAGCAGGTGTCTCGGTTGGTTTGTTAGCAACACAGGGTGGCTTTACTACAAATACCATTACACAGGATGGTGGTGCCGTTGTTTTAAGTACTGATTTAACCGATACAACGGGTTATACCTTTAACTGGTCAAACACGGATAATGCATTAGATGGTGGTGCTGTTACAGCAACTTCTACATTGACCATTGCAGACCCTTCAACAATTCCAGTGGGCACTTACCGTGTAGAAATTGGTGTGGGTAATGGTAATACAACACCGATTCAGAAATCATCTTCCAGCTTGCTGGTGAATGTTATAGCTACCGGTGTTATTGCGGATATTGCAGATAATGATAACGATGGCATTGCTAATGCAAGCGATAGCATTACCGATGTAACTCAATTACAAACACAGGATGGAAATGAAACAAGTCTGATTATGTCTACCGATGCAGGCCGTTTAACCATTGGTGACACAGCAATCTGTGCAGGCCATACATCCTCTCTGGTAACCTTAAACGACATTAAAAACTATGCTGGTAAAGGCTGTGTTTCTGCCGTTAAGTCTATAGATGTATTGGGTGAAGTGGATACCGGTATTGCCGGATACAGAGATTTTGTGGTGCGAGGCCTGGCTCAAGGTGGAGCGGTGCAACTGGTGATTCCGCTTTCAGCAACACTGGCTAAAAACCCTGGTTATCGTTTGTATTCGTCTGTGGATGGCTGGAAGCCTTTTAATACGCAAACTGATTCCATTGCTTCGGCGCAAGCGACATCAGGTGTTTGCCCGGCAGTAGGCAGTACGGCATGGAGTAATGGCCTAACCGAAGGTGATGACTGCGTACGTTTATCTATTGCAGATGGTGGCGCTAATGATGCTGATGGCCAGCCAAATGGTATTGTGGTTTCAACAGGGACGACGGTTGGTTATGCTGGAATTAATGCAGATTTAGTGCAAGGTTGTAGTATGACAGGCGCTCGCAGCGGGTTTAAGAACCACTTTGATTGGCTTATTACGCTTTTATTTGTTGCTGGCCTGGGGTACGCAGCGAAGCGTAAGCAGGCTTAATTTTTTTAATGTATTCATAGTATAGCTGCAATTTCAACCATCTTAAGCAGATGAAGTTTGTACTAAGTATGCCATTTATAAGTGGCGCTCTACTAACGATGAGCGCCATTTTTATTTATGACTGGCGTGCACAGCTATTAATGCTGTTGATGTTATGCCTGCCTTTTTTTGACAAAGCATGGTCTTTACCCCGGTTTAATTTTTTACCTGTAACAAAAACGACCTGGGTTTTCATTGTAAAGCTTTTTGCATTTGTTTTTTTACTGGTATATCTGGTAATGCCAGGTAGTGACTGGCAATTACTGTTGTCTGTTGTTTTTCTCGTTGCGTTACCAGAAGAGTGGTTTTTTCGTGCTTATATGATGGCCAGGCTAGAAGGCTTACTCAGTAGTAATGAGCCAGAAAAGCGAAGCAGACAAGTTGCTGGTATGCATAACTCGGTAGAAAAGATTGGTTCATCAGGCCTTTACGCCAATGTATTAACCTCAATGTTATTTACGGCGCTACATCTACCCGTCCAGGGGGTGTGGGGGCTTGGTGTTTTTGTGCCATCTATGTTTTTTGGCTGGGTGTACCAGCGAACCAATGATTTAGTGTTGCTTATATTGCTGCATGCCAGCTTTAATATTTTTTATTTAACTGCCATTAATTACATAACCGTAAATTGACGCTTTTTATTATAAAAATCTGGCATTTGTCGAAATGTTTTACATTAATGTTGGTTTATCTAGTTAATAGACCAACGTAAAGCTTGGGTTAAGCTGTTAACGGCCTATTGAATAAGTAAAAGTCCTCATGCGGCATATATTTTGCTTAACTAATTAAATTAATTAAAATATTTGGGTTTTACTTATTGCCTTTTAAGCATTTGATAGGTTATTTTGACCGCCCTACATTAGGTATAAGCATTTTACGGAAGCGTATAGTCATTTATAAATAGTCATTAATACGAGCGTTTAAACGCATAAAAATATAACCAAATATTAATATAGTAAATGATTCAATTTATTCGTTACTTAAATTCAAGTGATTTAAGTAACAAGGTTAGGAAATGAAGTATGAAAAAATCGATTTTGTCGGGCTCTATTGCTCTTAGTCTAGGTATCATTAGTACGTCCGCCTCAGCGTTAAATTTTCAGATTACAGAAATGGTATTTGGTACAACTTCTGCTGTTACCGGCACTTTAACTAGTACTGAAGGTGTAGGAAGCGGTTCGATGTCGGGTATGTACTTTAACGCACCCTGGGAAGCAACTGTAAAAGTGGTTTATGAAGTAACAGGAGCTCAGACCTGGGCAGATACGGGTGGAATTGTTGTTCCAGGTTTTGGTACCTTTGATGACAACAACAATGATGAAGTATGGCTGGCCAGCTTTAGCTACAACTTTGAATTGGCTGATGGACAGGTAGCACTTGGCTTATCGTTTGACTGGAGTACAAACTACGATATCCCCGTACTAGCCATTATGGATTGTGGCACTGCTGGCGCCGGGGTGAGTGGAGCAGCGGGTACAGCTTGTATAGGTAGAGATGGTGTTGTTGAGGATCCTGAAGTTGAAGAAGGCGTTCCTATGGCAACCGCGCCGTTTGCAGGCCAGGCCCCTTATTGGAGAGGCTATATCACTTACGGAACAGCAGCCTTTAATACAACCACACCTACCAATGTTGATGAGAATACCAGTGGGGTTATTTATACCGCTGCTGCAGATGCGGGTACTACAGATATTCCCGTTTATTCATTATCAGGTGATGATGCGAGCCTTTTTTCAATAAGTAATACTTCCGGTACCGAGGGTGAACTGAGCTTTATTACTCCGCCAAATCATGAAAGTCCATCTGATGTGGGTGGTGACAATATTTATGATTTAATCATTACCGCTACATTTAGTACTGCGTCATCTCCTAATGGAACGGATGATATTGCAGCTCCAACACCCGTGGATCAGGTTGTTTCTATTACAGTTGACGATGTAAATGAAGCATCACCAGTATTTAGCTCGGGTAGCTCTGTTTCTGTTGCAGAAAATTATTCAAGCACGGGATACACAGCTGCGGCAACAGATGAGGATACTTCTAATACAATCACCTATAGCATTGCTTCCACAGGTGCAGACGATGCTTTATTTTCGGTTAATTCTACGTCAGGTGTGCTGACGTTTAGTGCAGCACCTGACTTTGAAGCTAATGGATCAAATGCTGGAAACAATGCTTATGTGGTTGATGTTTTAGCCACGGATAGTGGCTCGCCAAGCAATTCAACGACTCAGACCGTAACAGTTAATGTAACGGATGTGATTGATGAAACACTGCAAATAACCTCTCTATCCTCGGTTAATGTGTTAGAGAATGTAACAGCGGCTTATACCTTGACCGCCAGTAGTAAGAATTCACCGATAACACTTAATGCCCCAACGGGTATAGACGCTTCATTATTTACCTTTAGTGCAAGTACTGGTGTATTAACTTTTAATACACCGCCTGATTTTGATGGCGGTCAAACTACCTATAATGTTAGTTTTACGGCAACAGATATTGATGGGACCACAGCTGATTTTCCGGTAACGATTACGGTTCAAGATGTGAATGATCAAGCACCTAGTTTTGATAGTGGTACGTCTGTGTCCATGTATGAAAACCTAACATCAACGGGTTATACGGCGCTTACAACGGATACAGATACCATTGGCACTGTTGTTTACAGTTTCGCAGGAACCGGTGCGGATGATGCGTTGTTTGATATCGATGCCAGTACGGGTGTCTTAAGCTTTAAAGTCGCACCTGATTATGAAGCTAATGGATCAGCTGCAGGTAATAATACCTACGTGGTTGATATAACAGCCAATGATGGTGCTAATGTATCTGGGCAAACGGTAACGGTTACTGTTGACGATGCCTTGTCGAATCCTCCAACCATAACAGCACCAGACGAATGTCCTATTGCATTAACGGAAGGTGATATTTATAACCGTCCTGCTGCGACCGCGACGGATGCTCTTGATGGAACCATTACAGGTAGTATTGTGGTGGATGATAGTTCGGTGAATACCTCGGTGCCAGGTGATTATGTTGTCACATATAATGTGTCTAATAGTGAAGGAGATGCGGCTACAGAAGTCACTTGTGCTGTCTCAGTAAATGGCATACCAGAAATCTTTATTAATGGTGCAGCTATTATTAATTTGAACGAAGGTGATACTTTTGTAGATGCTGGTGCAAAATCTACTGATGCCGAAGATGGTGTATTAACTGTAATTACTACAGGAAGTGGTGCCGTTGATACATCAACAGCCGGTGTATATGACATTGTTTACAGTGCAACAGACTCAAATGCAACTGCTTCTGGTGCTGCGACGGGAACTGCAACGCGTCGAGTGATTGTAAATGCTGAAGCAGGTGTTGTTCTGGGTATTAACTCATTGAGCATTGATGGAGGTGAATTTGCTTTGGCGGACGGTGGTTATGACCCGATGACAGAAGGCGATTTCACGCCGTTTACTATGGGGCAATTTCAGGGTTCTGCTCCAGGTTCAACAGCGGCCGATACTGAGCCTAGTTCGGTTTATAATTCAACCAGTATTGCGACGTTTAACTTCCAGGACTTTGGTCCTGTAGGTGTATATACAGCGGATACAGATGGAACGCCTCAGAACGTTGGTCTTGCTCTGCCCTCGGGTACCGTTAATACGGTTAATAGTACGATTACCCTGAATATTCCATCATGGATTGCTTTTTGGAATGGTAATTCGTTTGCTCAGGGGCCAACCACAGCAGACGGTACTAAGATTGAAGCAACGGGTATTTATAACCCGACATCGCAGGCTTATGATATTTCATGGGATGCATTAGTGGTGGGCGGTGCATTTAATGGCCAGATGGGGCACTGGAGTATAACCGGCATAGCTGATCTGGTGCCATTTGACGCTGTTTCCCCGGTCATTACATTGAATGGTGACTCTCAAGTTGCTGTTGCACAGTATGATACATACAGTGACGGCGGCGTGGCCTCTGCTATCGATAATACCGATGGTGATTTAGGCGCGGGAAATGTTACTGTTTCCGGTGGAGTAGATACAAATACGCTAGGTACCTATACCATTACCTACAGCATTGCGGATTCATCAGGCAATGTGTCGGTAGTGACCCGTGAAGTGGTTGTTACAGGTACAGGCAGCCAGCCAGTACTTGCATTAAATGGTGCTACATCAGTGACTGTTAATCTGGGCTCAACTTATATTGATACCGGTGCAGTAGCTACTGATGTTGAAGACGACAATACAACATTAACAGCTGCTATTGTTACATCTGGATCGGTTGATACATCAAGAAAAGGCAGTTATGTAATTTCATATAATGTAACAGATAGTGCTGGTAATGCTGCGTTCCAGATAAACCGGACTATTAACGTAATTGACGTAATGGGTCCTGTGATTAGTGTGACGGGTGCAAATCCGGCGTATGTTGCTTTAGATGCTGCATATAATGATGAAGGAGCAACAGCAGCAGATGATTCTGATACAAACCCCGGTATTACAAATAGAATTACTACGGTTAGTACTGTAGATACATCTGTAGAAGGTCAGTATACGGTTATATACGATGTTGTAGATACATCAGGTAATGCAGCAGCTACAGCAACGCGTACTGTGTATGTTGATGGCACTGCCCCAGCTGTTTCTATTACAGGAAATGCCTCAATGGCATTAAATATTGGTGATGTATTTACTGATGAAGGTGCAGCAGCTACTGATGGTGTGAGTGGTAGTCTGAATATCATAACTACATGTGATGTTGATACAACTACTGCAGGTCTTTACACCTGCACATATGTTGCAGTGGATGATGCTGGTAATGAAACAACAGTTACTAGAACGGTTACCGTTCTGGATACTACAATTGCAGTTTCAGCACCAGTACTTACCCTGGATGTTACTCAAGCTAGTGAAATGACATCGGTAGTAGTGGTAGGTAATGGTCTGGTTTCTGTCAGCACAGATATCGTTGGTGATACCAATACCTTTGACTGGAGTGCAACAGATAACAACCTGGTTGCAACTGATGCAGTAACCGATGCAGCCAACTTTAGCTTTAACCCAGCAGAGCTTGCGGCAGGTACCTATGAACTTGTGGTAACAACTAATGCTGCTACCGATAAAGAAGTAACGAGTCGTAAGCTGATTCAGGTTATTGTTGAAGCGCCAACGTTTACAACTGATGATTCAGATGGTGACGGCGTAGCCGATAGCATTGAAGGTTTAGCTGATGATGATAATGACGGTGTACCAAACTTCCTTGATGACAGTGCGCAGCAGCAAAATGAAATAGGCGTTGCTGCTGGCCGTGTTATGACATCAAGTGTGGGTACATTACGCATGGGTACTATTGCCTTTGCCGCGGCTGATTTGTTATCAGGTGACTTCAGTTCTGAAATTGATGTTGCAGATATTGTTGGCTACGGTGGAGATGCAGGTACACAAGCGCCAGCAAATACCGATGATGATGCGGTTGAAGCTTCATGTGTTGGCGGATGCTTTGATTTTGAAGTGTCTCAAATTGATCCAGGTGCTTCAATTGATATTGTAATACCGCTTTCTGCGCCATTAAGTGAAACGGCAGCCTACAGAAAATACACAACAACAAATGGTTGGGCTGCTTTTGACACCAGTGGTAATGATGCAATTGCATCTTCAGGTCTGGTAAATGGTGTATGTCCTCAACCGGATGCAGCGAATCGTTGGATAGATGGATTATTTGCGGGTGATGTCTGCATAAAATTGACTATCCAGGACGGCGGCGTTAACGATGCAGATAATGTGGCTAACGGTACAGTTGTTGACCCAGGTGGTGCTGCAAACTTACCTGCTGAAGTAGAGCCCGCTAGGGACTTCGCTGAAGGTTGTTCTACAAGTAATAGAGCTATCAGTCCATGGGCTCGTGCAGACTGGTTAGTGCTTGCATTATTTGTAACACTGATAGGTATGAGAAAAAAACTTAAGTCAGTTTTTTAATAATTGCTGATCTAAAGTAAATTTAAAGCATCTCTAATTTAGAGGTGCTTTTTTTTTGCTTTTTTTAATGGGATTGATGCAATAAATGGAATAGATAAACACTTGAAAAGTTAGATAAGCAGATGTCTTAAGATAAGTTCCAATAGTGTTGTTATAAATTTACTCTTCTGGTGTTAATGTTTGTTTCAGCCTGATCCCAGGCAGATATAAAAAACTCGTTTAATTTATTTGATCTATTTTTACAGCTAGATGAAGTGGCAGTATGAGATGTGTTATCTGGCTTAAAAATAAAGCCTGCCTGATCAAATAAAATAAACGCAACATGCGTGCCCTGATAATCGCCAGGGGTATCCTTGATTGTAACAATAGAAGATAATTGTTGAGCTAGCCCAATTAATTTGTGACCACTTTGTAGTGCAGTACTTATGTCATCAATCAGTATTTGTATTTGCGCGTGTCGGTTACCTTGTGTAAAGGAGAGCAGTTGTTTTCTAAGTTTGTCGTTATTGTATATTTCTGCTTCTAGATCAGGTGTGAAAATTTTTATAGATCGTAAGGTGTTT
>Ga0316209_1000696_pt1 | contig 49600 bp, 56 predicted proteins | sample 6monopyrite_MG_FD_204945 | JGI IMG/M metagenome (GOLD analysis project Ga0316209, IMG submission 204945) | Microbial mat bacterial communities from mineral coupon in-situ incubated in ocean water Damariscotta River, Maine, United States -... | ecosystem: Environmental > Aquatic > Marine >... | reverse complement strand
CGAATGCTTGGTTAGATGCCTTTAAAGCTATTTTGATACGTTTTGAAACAAATAAAATACATTGGAAAGCATTGAACCTATTAGCTTTTTCTGTCATTTTACTTAGACAACTTTAAACAACTTCTATTATAAATTATACAAACCTTACGGTTATTTATGTCAATTCTCTGGAGAATCAACTGATAAATTATTAGGGGATTTGTACAAATTTCCAAAGGATGTTTATTCTGTTGGACGATTAGACAAAGACAGCGAAGGACTATTATTGCTAACAAATGACAATCGGTTTAAAACAAGAATACTATCTCCAGAAAGTAAAAAATGGAAAACGTACTGGGTCCAAGTTGAGGGACAAATAACACAGCAAGCAATTCACGAGTTAGAAGAAGGAAAAATATCAATATCTCACAAAGAGGCTGTTTTTACTGTTTCTCCGGCGATTTGCAAAGAAATTAATGCACCAAAAATAGCGGACAGAATCCCTCCTATTCGTTACAGAAAATCCATTCCAACCTCTTGGATCGAAATAAAAATTTCAGAAGGTAAAAATCGGCAAGTTAGAAAAATGACAGCAGCTGTGGGTTTCCCAACCTTACGTCTAATCAGGCAAGCTATCGATACTATTTCAATAGATGATATGCAACTTGGGGAAGTTAGAGAATTTCAACCGATCAATTAGTAAAAACTACCTTACAATCAATCGCCAAAAATATGGCATACCTTTTGACTATCTTAGTTATAATTATAAAACGAAAGTTATGCTTACATCTATAGAAATAGCAAAAATATTGATTCGTCAGAAGCAAAAGGCAAAGAAACTGAAAGGTGGATTTGATGCTGGATTATTGGGGCTTGGAGGAACGATTAGTACGTCTAAAGGAAAAAAATAGTCCCTCTTAATCACCACCTCACCTTATTCATTTCTCATACTTTATTTTTCATCTATCATTCCATTCTTTATCTGAATTTGAGTTATCTTTGCATTCAATGAATTTTTTGAATCAAAATATGATCATTTATAAATCGCCTGAAGAAATTGAAATTATGCGTGAAGCTGCACAAGTTGTCAGTCGCACACTAGGTCTCGTAGCAAAGAATATAAAACCTGGAGTTACTCCTTTAGAATTAGATAAAATTGCAGAAAATTACATTCGATCACAGGATGCGGTGCCGGGATTCTTAGGACTTTATGGGTGTCCAAATACGCTTTTAACTTCTGTAAACGATCAAGTTGTTCATGGATTGCCTACAGATACTCCACTCGAAGATGGAGACATTGTTTCAGTTGATTGCGGTGCAGTTTATCAAGACTATTATGGGGACCATGCATACACATTCGAGGTTGGAAACGTGTCTGAAGACAAAAAGAAATTGCTTAAAGTAACTTATGAGTGCCTAATGCTAGGTATCGAAGAAGCCCAATTAGGGAATAGAATCGGTGACATTGGTTTTGCCATCCAGCAACATGCTGAAAAGAATGGTTACGGTGTGGTTCGTGATTTAGTTGGACATGGATTAGGAAAAACATTGCATGAAGAACCTCAAGTGCCGAATTTTGGTCGTCGAGGTCGTGGCAAGAAAATTCAAAATGGTTTGACAATTGCAATTGAACCAATGATTAACATGGGTACTGAAAAAGTGATGCAATTAGATGATAACTGGACGATTGTTACTGAAGACGGTCAACCAAGCGCACATTTTGAGCATGATATCGCCGTTGTTAACGGTAAACCTGAAATTCTTTCTACTTTCCAGTATATTGAAGAGGCGTTAAAGAATAAATAATGCTGAAAGAAGATCGGTTAATTTTTATTGTTACATTGACTTTAGTTGTTTATGCAAGCTCTATTTACCTCAACCAAGGTGCTTTTATTTTTCCTTTCCCCTTTAACAACATCATCCTTCTTTTAGTAGGATTTCAGTTCTTTTTTTGGAATAGAAAACTAGGCTTTCCAGCTTTACTCTTATTGCTAATTGGATTATTCGCAGCACTAGGAACAAAATATTACTGGTCCACCTTTCTATCTTATGAAGCTATGGTTTCATTAGATAAAAGCCTAATCACTGATGTTTTCCTATTGTGCTCTTACTTTTGCATCATTTTATTTGCAATCAGTTCCAGTTTGCGTCAGAAAACGTGGGTAACTCTAATTCTAACTGCGCTATTCTGCACATTATTCATCTACGGTCAAATATTTGGAGAATTGCTATTCGTAATCATTAGCTATTTAATTATGATTATCTCTAACCTTTACAAACCTGTATTTCAGCCACTTCATTTGATTTGGATTCTCTTGTTTATCTTGGATGGAAGCCAATTAATTTCCTTTCTACTCGCCTAAAAAAGGTTTTCTATTATTTTTATTCAAAATTGTTGTAGGAAAGCTATCCTTTTGCTACTTTTGGCGTCCGTTCATTTAACGTAATGAGCTAAACGGAGAGGTGCCTGAGTGGCCGAAAGGACTTGTTTGCTAAATAAGCGTACCTCAAAAGGGTACCCAGGGTTCGAATCCCTGTCTCTCCGCTTTATTTTTTTGATTTATTGTATTGTAATCAGGGATGGAAGCAGCACTAGCGTTGGCTTCTCGAAAGCTATCACTTTCTCTTCTGTCTCTCCGCTTTATTTTTTTGATTTATTGTATTATAATCAGGGATATAAGCTTGGTTCTTTATTTTCTTTTCAGATTGCAATTACTTTAAATTAAAACAAACATTAATTGCAGAATTAAATTAATTCTTTAATTTTGCACTCGCATTTACAAAAGTCGTTTTGTAGCAAATGCAAATTTGTTGAGAGTTATAGTATAACTCGGGGTGTAGCGTAGCCCGGTCATCGCGCCTCGTTTGGGACGAGGAGGTCGCAGGTTCGAATCCTGCCACCCCGACACTTATTGGGGATGAGCAATCATCCCCTTTTTTTATACTATAATGGGCCCGTAGCTCAGCTGGATAGAGCACCTCCCTTCTAAGGAGGCGGTCAAAGGTTCGAATCCTTTCGGGCTCACTCCTATAAACAAAGGGTTTCAGAAATATCTGAAACCCTTTTATTTTTTAGTTGCGTTCTTTTTGCGTTCTTTTCTAGTATTTACTTAACCCTTTCCGGTTGGATTCCAAAAAGTCCAAAATACTCGATTTACTATATCTAATAATTTTTCCAAATTGACTAAATTCGATATTTAAGTGGTCTCGAAGCTGTTGTAATTTTGATTTACTTTTTATTCCTAAAAGCTCTTTCGCTTCTATCTCGTTAATCCACTCTTTCTCTGTATAACGTTTTTCCACATTTCGGATAGTTCGAATTGTTAGTTCATCAATAAGTTGATAGAATGAATCTTCTTCAAAAACTATTACTTTCATAACTCAAAAAATTACTCCCAATTAGGAGAATAAATAACCTTTTCAGCTTGATGAAATCCATGAGTAAAAGAATCCATGATTGCGGTTCTTGAAAAATCAAGCGCAAAAGAAAGTTCTCTTGATGGTTGGATAACTTTGATTTTAAATTCTCGAAGCTTCTTTCCGTTATTATGGTAAAGGTCAACACCTTTTTCTTTCGCTTGTTTTACCAAACTATTTATTCTAAGGAATTCTTTCAAATCAGTATCACGTATTTCATCAAGTGCAATATCATAAATTCCTCTTGAAACAGTTTTCATTAGACTCGGTTTTTTTGTCAATACTTTTAATTGAGGTGCATGACATGAAATAACCAAAAAGTGATAGTCTATATTATCATCTTGATTTTGGACGTATTTAACAGCATCTCCGAGCGGTGTAATATTTCTTATTCCTCCATCAATTAAGTTAGTTGTTTCATATCGATTGTTTTTGATACTGCCCACTGGAGACCATATAGCAGGAATACACGACGAAGCCAAAATAGATTTTTGAAACTCCATGTTTGACGAGTACTCATGATGTGGTATCGAATGATATTTCCCATCTGTGAGTGACACAAACCCTGCCTGGAATAATTCACTTTTGATATCCTCTAAGTTCACCAAGGATTTAAGCTTCTCAAACAAAGGTTTATTACTTGCCAATCCTTGAATGGATGAAAGTTTATCCATGATCCTTTTCAATACTTTCTCTCTCGACTTCTTTAATAACAATCCAGCTTTTTGAAACAAATTTATATCTGAAAGCAGATATTTAAATATTGCCTCTGTATCTAGAGCGATTTTGTTATTCTCCTGCCTTAAAAAAGTACTCGTGTAAATTTCATTTGGTTTTCCTGCCACAAAGTTCCAAAACTTCATTAACTCTTTGCTCTTACCCATTGCAATCATAGCGCCATTGATTGCTCCTCCAGAAACACCAAACACGGCATTTGGAATGGTTACTTTAGTTTGTTTTCCATCAATGAATAAACCTTTGTTTAAAATTCTATTCCAAGCACCTACTTGAAAGGCTGTCTTTGCCCCTCCGCCTGATAGAATTACAATTAATTTTTTCTCTCTTCTTCTCATCTCACTCCACTTTTAATTGTTAACGGATGTTGTTTTGTATAACCATGAAAAAGGACACCCGATTGCCTTTTAAATAGCCTTTTGAATCGGTAGTAAACTTTGATTCTTTTACTGAATCACTAACATTACCTCCTATTGTTTTAATAAATCCTTTCCCAATTTCAACGACTAGCTCTCCATGAGAAGCAAAGAATCCTTTTGTATCATACCCCGCACCGCTTTGTCTAGAATAAACAACCAAATCACCAAGTTTTGGAGCATATTCATTTATACGAAACCCTCGAAGTGGTGCATTCTTATTGTCTCTATTCCTTTTTGCCACTTGGAAATATCCTGCATGCGCCGATGAATAGGGAAATTTTTCTTTTGCTCCAGATTTATAAAACAAATAAGAAATAAAGGCACTCGACCAAGGATAGGTATTTTGCACAGAAGAGCTCTGCATTTGGTATTCAGAAAAATGAAGCCCAACACTTTTCCAGTACTTAATAAGTATCTGACTCATATTTTGGGAAAGCTCTGTTAAGCCTTGCCATTTTAAAAGTTCCGCCCTCGCTATTCTAACGATTGATTTCTTTGATTTTCTCCTATAGAGTAGGATTGAAAATCCAGCCGACACAATCAAAATCACACTGACAATCAATATGATATGACTTTTTTTCATTACCTTGAATTATTAAGCTATTTGGAACTGAGGCGATTAGAAAAGGAGGTGGAACAGTTGGGTTCTCCAAAGACCGTTTGAGACGCTTTTGAATCCCTACTGCCCACCTCTGCCTTAGCCATCTTTCACACACATCTTACTTCACTGGCTAAGTGTTCTTAAACAGAACGTAATAACAACCTAGTTAATTACTGAATGCTTGTTAATTTGAGTTAATCCAAGGATCTGACCTCTTGTCTTAATTCGTCAAGCTTCTTTTCTATTCGTAAAAGAATTTCTTTGTTATGCTCTATTTCAGCTTTTTCAACCGCTTGATCTACTTTTATTTCAGTCGCCTGCTCACTAAGTGATATCAATTCGATCTGTTGCTTTGAATTCACTAATTGGTTTTCCTCTGTCATAGCTTTGGTTTCAAAGTAAAACGGTACAATCGTCAGTAGACCACCTAGCAGAATACCTGCAACTGTTTCTTTAATTTTACTAATCGTCATCATTTCGCTGTTGTATAGAAGCATCAATTACCTGTGAAATTGGTAACGACCATAAATAGTCACCATTCTTATAAAGCGCAACACATGGATGTGTAACACTATTTTCGCTTTTTAAATAAAGTAGAATAAATATTTGTTTGGGATTGTCTAATTCCAGTTGTTTTAATGACTGGATAAAAATATCCTTGATAATATTTCGGATGTATACCCCAATAATCATACTGAAACCTTTTCCTCCCCCTGCATGAATTATTTTCTTTAGTGTACACCTTTCTACAAGGTTTGACTTATTAAATATCCCAAAAATTGGTTTTGCTCCTACTTTTTCAAGATCTATTCTAACCTTGATTTCTGTGTTCTCTGCTTTATGCTCATTTGAAAAATGCTCTATTACTTTATTGCATGTTTCAACTACTAATTCTCTTGTCTCAATCATACCTTTTTTAGTTTAAATGTTCTTGTTTTGAATCAAACTGTTTTAGCACATCTGAAAAAAAGTACGACTTGGTGTGCTTCTCATTAACACAAACTCCAATAACCGCCTGTTTTGTATTCATAGTACTGTACAGAAAAAAGGAAAGACTTTCTATTCCTTTATTATCTCTTTGACAAATGCTTCTTAACCATTGTAATGACATATATACTTTTTCAATCGTTATACCCAGACCAATCATCTTATTGCTCATTACATCTGAGAATTGGATGGGTTCTAATTTTTCACTTTTTGAAAAAAATGAAAGCTTTGTATCACTCCCCACAAACTCAAGATACATTGCGCTCTGAGTTAATTTTCTATTAAACCTATTTGATAGGTTTTGCATTGCTTGATAGAATGCTTTGTCTATATTTTGTTTTATTAAGTTCATAATCTCTTTATTTCTAGGGTAAAAACTCTCCGATAATTGAACGCCAACGAACAGGAATTTTTCTTAGTTGAAATGCTCCTAACTTTGCCGATAAGTTTCCTTTAATGAATAGCGGTAAACTCGCAATGGTATTTAATTGTACCTGTGTTCCAATTGGCGTTATACTTCCTTGTAGTTCACTCCATAATAGCGTGACATCTAATGGAATCACCGAAGTATTATTTGAATAGATTTTATAGCGATGAAGTGACGTGATTTGAGACACTTTGTATCCTGACACGAACACATCATATTTTTGATTCCATAAATCAAGATCAAATTTTGAATTATTACTCACTCCAAAAACAACCCGTATTGTCATCGTTTTAGAATCCATTGCTTGAATATTATAGGAAAGTACATCGTAGCTGATTCTATTGTAGATAGAAACAATCCCGCCAATAACACCTCCTAATAAACCCAGACCAGATACAATCGCTATTGAAATCCACTTGTTTTTCATAACACTAAAAGAAAAATACCAACTACTCCAAGAAAAATTGAAGCGTATGGCCACAAAGCTGACAAACTATTATTTGCATAGTATCTTATTCGCTTTAATCGATTCAACCAACCTGTGATATAAAGGGTTTGCTTTGATTTTTTGTACTTGTTAGAACGTGCCTTCTTAATAGCATAAAACAAACTCTTTTGATTAAACCGATTCAAATACTTGATTCCTTTTAAACTCAAAATTTCATAGTAATTAATCGAACCACCCATTACTTCAATGGCCTTATTAATTAAAACTCTCATTCCGTTTGTTCCATGATTAACAACCCCATCGTAAATAAGTGTTGCAACTGATTGGTTTTTTAAATCATTCAAATGATTTTTTAACCAAAAGTTTTGTTTTAAGATCTGCTCTGCGGTTTCCCTGCTTAGATTCTGCATATCTGATTTACTAGGAACTCTTCCAAGAAATGATGCAAGTACTGGAGCTGAAATCCCCCAATTTGTACCAATTAATTGTCCTTTGTAATAGTTCCCAGAATCTCTAGGATCTTTTTGATATCCTCCTTCGTTGATACCAACAATTTGTTGTGATTTTTTAAAATCTGCCATAATTCATGTTTTAAAATGTTAACTAACTAAGGTTTTGTAAATCGTTTAAACTCTTCACGTAACCTCTCTCTATCGCCTCGTTGAGTGCAGTATTAAAACCATCCCCAATTCTCCCATCTATTCCGCCCGTTAGATTTATGGCATCTATGATGAAACTGTTATTGTACTTGACTCCTAAATTGAGAAGGAGTCGTTGCATTCTTTTTATCTTCTCAACTTCATTGGTGTGATCTTCATTCCTATCTGAAAATGTATTGTTATTTAATTTTGAATTCTCAGAATCCTGATTTGATTTATTCTTAAACTTTATAGCCAAGACAATTCCTGTTCCCACCAGTAAAACAAGGCCTAGTATTAAGGCTATTAGACCTCCAATATTTTTCTTTTTCACACTCATCTTTCATATGATTGAATAGTGACGGTGTCAGCTCTAACAAATCCTTCTGTATAAGGAGTAAACCATCCACCAGTTGGTTTTGCTAATTTCACTTTCAGCCATCTGTATGAATATCCATTATACACCCCTGTAGTCTCACTCAAAATTTTCCCGATTGGCGTTCCTGAATTAATCGTTGTGATTAAATTATCAGAACCATCCCACCAACCTTGGTCGTTATTTACTTCTGCCGTGCTTCTAATATTGGAATACCCCCATCCACTCTGAGAGGTTCGTTTGGGATATAAAACCCTGCCTTTTAATTGATGTAAAGAATTAGAAAGTTCATTCTCTTGATTGAAAGTCGGTTCAACTATATTAGTATTCCAAGAAGTATCTGAATTTGATTCTGTGCTTGTATTTGAACTAGCCGTGTTTTGAGAAGCACCGATACTTTGAGGGCCTACATAAGGGTTCACGTCGCTATTTTCTTCACTTTCTGATTCGTCCGATTTTGTTAACTGATAAATCGCAATTCCAAGTCCCGTTGCAATAAGAACAGAGCCTGTTATGATCAATGCTATTTTATGATTTCGTTTCATATTTTATTATTTGGAAGCTTTAAAAGCTTATCTATTAGAATATTCTTTTGAGAACTGTCTTCTCCAAGTGCGTAATCCAATGCCGTTAATAGTTCTTCATCATAAGAGTTAAAAAACTCAAAGGCTATTTTTGACACATCATGGATATGTCCTAGATTGTCAAATGCCCCAATAATAGCTGAAGTATCACTGCTCGTAAAAAAGTACGCCCCGTAATTCTCCCAAACTTCTTTAGCTCTTTCTCTTGCTTCAACCTTTGAAATTGTAGCCATTGAATAGGTTTGAAAAGCACGTTTGTCAAATATTTCAGAAACTAGTAACTTGTCCATTCCACCAACTGACTCGACACCCGAGGGATCATTGTAAGCCTCATTCAAACGCTTACGAATGTTTGACTTCTTGATTCCTGTATAAGTCATTGTCCCACCAACCGCCAAAAAGAGTGCTCCACCAATCCAAAATGCTATTTTCGTATTGTTTTTCATCTCTATATCTTTTGTGTTCCAAGTGCTTTAATTTTACTCGATGCTCCAAACGTTCTAACATCAACCGCCATTTCTCCAGCAGACTTCCCTTTTCTTATGTTTGAAATAAAATAAAAAGCAATCAGCCCGATAGCCAGTACCATAGCACCTAGGAATATATTTCTTATTCCTGTAAAAGTGTCAGAGAAAAAGTCTACTATGCTTGCTGTTCCATCAGTAAGATCCCCACCCCAGTTTGTTGTTAGTTCAACGTCTTGTGTTTTCATATACTCACGTAAATCGTGCGTGTCAGCTTTTGTTCCTGCACCTGCCCTTTGAGTCCAGAAACGAACCCAATGAGAATTTGCTTCTTGTTTTGAAAACCATTTCAATAAGCTTTTATGCCAATTCACCCAGCTCTCAGAAGGGGATTCAGATGTCGGTATCGAATTACTTGGATCTAATCTCATCTTCTTTTTGTATTACATCTTTGATCTTCACTTTCTTTGAAAATGGAAACAAATTCCTTTATTGCCCCCATTCTCTTTCGATTAAGCTTAGAGTCTTTCTTTTCAAAAACAGCGTAAAAAGCATTTAATACTTCATGAGAATCAAATCCTAAATTAAGTGCTATATGACAGGCTATAATATCTGCTGTCAGTTCATTTGAATCTTTCTTACCGTATTCCTTGTTTTTAAATTTATGCGCGTATTCATGCAAAAGCATCACAATAAGCATTGGAACAGAATAATCAATAGTCTGTTTCTTAGACACTTCAATTACGCCTGAATTTCTTGCAATTCTAGCAGGTGTTGTAAGTTCAATTCCTGCATCAATTATTGTATCGATATAAAGGATCGAAAATCCTTCACTTGAATAAAGTGTTCCTTTCTTGGTAGCTTGCAAACGTGAAGACTCTGTTGAAAACCACTTCACAAAGCGAATAAAGGCTTTGTCATTTTTGGTTAAATCAATTGGACATTTTGTATCTGGTGCAACTTTGATTTGTTCGACTACAAAAGCACTTCTACCACGAGGTAAATTCTTATCAATGATTTCAGCTGTTAATTCATCCGAAACTATTGGGAGTTTTACCAAAACCCTTTTGCTCTTTTGCAAACGTAAATTTCTATCAATAAAAATGCGTTTTGTTTCTGAATCAAAAACAGATAAACGTAAATTAACAGGACGTAAAATCCTGATGCTTAAAAGCATATTGAAAGGTTTGCCATATGGATATAAATCGAATCTCATTTCTTTATTTTTTACCAATCATATATCCTAGCCCAAAAAGAACTAACCCAATGATTAAAAAAGGTGTGCCGTTCTGTGAAATAGCATCTTGCCAAGTCACTTTACACTCATGGTTTTGTTCACTGAATGATTCTTCAACAGGTGTCTGCATATTTGGCACTTGAACGGTATTTTTCTCTTCCCGTTCAACTAATTGAGTCGGAGCGCCTTTTGGAACTGATGGATAAACCACACTTATTTCTGGTGAATCAATTCGAGGATCATCCTTACTATTGCTACCTAGCGTTTGCATTGGCTTTATCTGTGTATTTTTAATTATCTTCTCCATTGTCTTGTATTTTTTTCTCAAATGCAATTGCTCCAAATAAAAGTCCTAACACGACTGGAATAATTAGAAGTGCTTTGCCTATAAAAAGGCATATTCCAATGCCTACTAGAAGCCCTAATCCGAAACCATTTCGATAGGCTTTAAGTCCTAACTTGTATTTTTTTAACTCTTCCATTCTGTCCTTTTTTATAAGCTTTAACCGCCAATACAATACCTATGATTAAAACCAATGTTCCTATTCCAATTAGAATGTACATTCCCGTCTTTTTATTTGAACTTGAATCTCCCATATAAGGGCTTGTTACGGTACTTCTAGGAATGAATAAACTAGAATCTGTTGATGAATCATTCCAAGAGGAAAACAAACCTTCTTTGTCTTTGACAATCATCAATCCATCCTGACCACTAGTAATTTTCCATCCTGCCTGATTTAGTTCATTTTCTAAACTTTCAGCCAGATCATCATCTCCTGATAATTCAGCTTGTCTATATGAAGCAAATAACTCATTGGCTTTTCTCTCTGTTAAAAAACTCATGATGTTGCAATTGTTTTAGTTTCAAGTTTTGCTTTATTCATCATTCTAATTGTTAGAATAATACCTGCAATAACAACAAGGGAAATTCCAAAAATCATCCACCCGTTTCTTCTTCGTCTGGCTTGTTCATCTTCTCTTCTTTGTTGTAATGCCAATTGTTCTTGTTGAAACCTTAGTTGTTCAGGACTGTTATTAATCTGTCCTTGTCCAATTCCTGTAAGAACAGAACCGACTGCCGATAATGCACCTCCAACGATTCCTGCCCATTGTCCATCTGCTCTATGAAATCCATCCATTTCAATAAGCATCTTTGCGACTGCTTCTCGAAGCTCTGCGTTTTTGTGAATGTTTTTTACTACAATGGCAAAAAGAACAAGTGCAGGTAGATCAACTTTTAGACCTATACCTGTCTTAATCAATACTTGTGAAATTTCATCGGGATAGGCATGTACCAATTCCTTGAGTTTCAATCTCACGAGCTGCTCATTCTTTTTTGTTTTATTGAGTCTTTCGTTTTCTATTACTTGTTCTGCTAGTCTCATTTTACTACTATTTTATTTGCCAATTGTTTTTTATAGACAATCCAACCAACGACAGTTATTAACAAAACGATTCCTGCACCAATCAACCACTTTGTTTTATTATCTCCTGTGGTTTGTTTTTGTTCAAGCTCAATTTTTTGAGCGGCTAACTCAGCTTCACGCAAATTGTTCTCATGCGCCATTTTATCACGCTCTTTTTGAAGTTCAAGCTCTCCTAGTTCTTTAGCCGTTTCTTTATCAATACCCTTTTCAAGACCGGTACTCTCTCCTTTGACAAGAGAATCCAATTGCCGCTGAATGGATTTTATTTGTTCTGGAATCCTGGACTTTTCAGCAGTCATAGAACTGATTTGTCCTTTCATTTCAACAACTTTCCTGTTTGCCAATGCGATTGCCTGTTCTACAGATTTTCCATTTTCTTCAGCCCATTTCTTTTTTCGTCTACTTGATAAACTATTGAGCCAATTAATATCATTCTGTGTAATTGTAATACTGTGATTTAACTGGGCAATGGTCTTTGGAATTTGAACAATTCGCGCTTCCAATCTTTTTTTCTCAGCTGTTAAAGTTTCTAGCGTAGATTCTCCATCAGCATTGTAGCCCATTTTAAAATTCCATCCTGTGATTTTACCTTCTTTCATTTTCTTAAATTTTAAGCTGTATAATCCCCGTAAAGGGAATTCCCTTTTTATAAAAATGGCTGTGCAAATAGGCACAGCCATTACCCTATTCTTCTTTGTTTTAGGTATTAAAGAGATGTACTATTGCCGACTTATCTCTTAAAATGTGACCCTGTGTTTGGTAATAATTGTAAGCCCGCTGTGTTTACTCTTGCTTGAGCATACTGCTTGATTGGATCATGCCCTTTCAATGTTGATGCAGTGTCAACTTTATACATTGGAAAGATTGTATAGAATACTCTTGTGTTTGGTTCAATCTCAATTTCCCAATACGTCGTTCCATCAACATACTCTTTGATTGGTGCATCCAATAAATTCTCTGCTTGCTGATAAGCTGATCTGTATTGTTGCATATTCATTGGACGTTTAAACCAGTTACCATTAGCGTCTTTTTGATTGACAGTGATAAACTTGGTAATCTGTAATTTGTTCTCTGATTCAATTCTCATGAATTGAGTGGCAAATTGTTTTGTAGATGAACCTTGCAACAACTCAACATAATCAACTCCGGGTTGACCCATTGTGATAATAATACCCTTCGGGTTTCCAAATCGAGGTTTTAACAAGAACTTGTCATTTCCAAACAAAACGGCTGTTAATGCCTTGTCCGTTTCATTTTCTACTACGATTTGGTAAGGGTCAGATTGATACAGTTTTGCAACTTCCTCTTTAGGTTTGCCATCAATATAATCATAGTGTTCCTCCTCATATCCCTCTCCATCAAAATTTAGATGCTTTCGCTCTAAATCATCTAACACACGCTTAAATGGTGTATTGCTTTTTCTGTTACCCATAACTCTTTGTTTTTAGGTTGATACTGTTGCCTGTTCAGTTGGTGCGGACACCGTAACTTGTCGGGCTGACTCTGTGGTCGATTTTGATGCTAATACAGCCGAATCAGTTTTGCGTACAAACTTCTCTACGATAATACCACCGATTACGGCTGCAACGAGAGTTAATGTAAAATTGATTAGAGCTGCTTTCATCACTCCATTTTTTGTTCCATTCATATTGTATTAATTTATATTTGAACCTATATTAGAATACGTTGAATGTTCTCATTTGTTTGAATGACATCTGCCACTTTGGAGGGGGGGAAAAGTTGTAGATTTTCTGGAATCACTACTGTTATTAGCCTTTAGGCAGCTAATCTGAGTGGTAGTTAAATATTGAAGAAACGTAGAATGAGCATTCAATCCCTCTTCAGATATAATTATTATATTTGCTAATGAATACAATTACCATCATAAGACTATGAGGAATAAACTATTACTGTTCATTTTCACCTTTCCTTTTTTTGGAGAAGCTCAAGTCGAATTAAACACTAAAAATGGGTTTATATTTTATCAATTTGAGCATATAGAGAACAATGAATCTAGGTGTCTATCTTCAGTCGCTAATGGAGTCAACTCCTTTCCAACTTTTTTTAATACATACATAGGAAAATTAAATGAACTTAATTCTCAGTTACTCAATGAGAAAGTGGGTAGATTGCTAAATTGTGAATTGCACCAAAGAAAACATGCTGCTCATTGTAGTGACACCATGCCATCAATGAGTTTAAGGTATCAGATACCTGGTAAAATCCCCAAAACGGTATTTGGAAACTACGGACCTAAAATATGGATTCATGCTATTGTTTCTATCATATTCACAGGAAATAATTCATACATTCTTAAAGTAAAAGGATTTGAAGTTCAACTTATTTCATCTGGAAAAATCATTAGTAAAACCTTGGAAGAATTTTACGAACAGTACTTGAGTTCTAAAAAAAACAAAGATGCGGATAGAATATTCCAGTCAATACAGAATGCTATAATTGGCTTAGATAGAGTTTATGCTAATGCATTACGGAGAACATACCAATTAGAAGAATTATAGATGTTTTATGCATGATTAAAATCTCTTCTATTTAATATTTTAGCTTCACAAATACTCCAAAACCAACCCATTCATATAGTCTGCAACCGCCTGCTTTTGATTCTTATAAACTCTTTCTCCTGAGTAAATATTTCTTTTATCCAATAAAGGTTTTAAGATTCGAATATAATTACTTGATAAATACGATTCAACAGCTTTCAGAAAATCTTCTTTTGTAAATCGTCCGTTTATTTTTCCTGTGTCTTTATTCAGAAAACAAAAGAATCTCCGATTACCTTGTTTGTATTTCATTTCAACTAGTCGCTCCATTATTAATAAATGCTCTATACTTCCACTAATTTTACTTTTGTGCCTTGTTATAGTGTCGTCTGCTCGATGCAAGCGAACTTCATTACAATTCCCCCAAAGTTTCGGATTAAAGAGTTTACCAACGGTTTGAACGTGAATTATCACATCAACTGATACATGTCGTTGGGTACAAATAGACCCAATCAAATCCCCAGGCAAAGAATCAGTAATATATTTACTAATATCTTCAATCAAAAGAAGACCATTTCTATAATGCTCTAGTATGTATCCAAGTGCCTTTCCCATTTCAGAAAGGCTCATGCGTTTACCATTGTCTTTAAATATGGAAACTCTTTTTGCAATTGGTTGATTGAGCTTTGCAAATGCAGGAACTTGATTTAACTTTATCAATCCTATATCTGGAAATATTTTGTTTTTATGATCCTTACGAACGTTTCCAAATTCGTTGTTGACATCAAATATTAATACTTTTCTCCCTTTGCTTTTTAGACTTGATTGTAGATAATTGGAAATCATTACAAGGGTTTGATATGTTTTCCCTACTCCTTTTCTACCTGCAACCAATATCATTTTAGCCTCTCTTTTCTTGGCATAAGAATTCATTTAACTCGCAACTTTTATTTCTCCCATCTGGGTGAGCTTCTTTTGAAACTCCAGAATACGATTGTTCTGCTTACGGAGTTTAAGAGCCGTCATAAGCATCTGAGCAATGTGACTGACAACTGCCATTGCTAAGCGTTGTTGTGGTGTAAGTTCTAGCTCCTGCTCCATTAATACCTCTACCAATGGCTCACGAATTTCATCAAGCGTATCGGTATCAACTTCAAAAACTTCATCGACTTGTTCATTGCTTTGCTTCATGAACTCATCGAATGTCATTCCTGTTTCAGAAACCTCTATTGTAATGTCTATTTGTCCATCAAGAGCCAGTTTTTCTACTTTCTGCTCATCAATTTTTGCAAGCCATTTGAAAGGCTGAGGAATAATTTTCGCATACCCTTTTAAAATAGCATCGGCTGATTGCTCTGCTACTTTTTTCCGAGTATTTGGATTCAAATCATCAACAGGTGTTCCACTTGACTCTTCAAGAACCACATCACTTGCTTCTGAAAGTGTCGATGACTCATCTAATTCTTCCTCACTATTTTCTTTATTTACATTGTATGAACGCTCAATTATTTCATCCTCAAAAGGATCATAATTATTTGAGACAAATTCAGGCTCATCATCATTTAAAATATCTTCAGAGGATTCACTTTCTGTTTGTTCCATTGATTCATTTAGTATCTCAACATCTTCAATAATCTCTTCCTTTTGAATAGGTTCGTTGACACTATCATCGGGTTCATCGATCATTTCAGTTTTAATAGGTTCATCATCAGAATCGTTCTTAATTTCCTCTACGAATTTTTCTGGTTTCTTATATGAATCAAGTAACAACTGAACTTCCACTAAATCGTCAAGAGTTTTACATTCTGGAATGTCTCCAAGTGGAATATTCTTTTCAGAAATTGTCTTTTCGATGGAATTAATGATGGCCTTCTCTTCATCTGTTAATCTACCTGCCTTCTTAAAATACGTCATAACTATTTGCTTTTATTCGGTTTGAACGACATATAGGAACCTATGAGTAAATCTAGTTTTCTATACCTATCAATAACTTTCTTGTCAAAAGGATGATTCTCTTTGAGTTTCTTATTGATAGTACTTATGCTTCGATTCGCAAAATGCTTTGTTTTATCAAAATAACTGGCAATCTCTACTTGGCTATATCCCAGATGTTTTGAAACCAATACACAAAGTAATTGTCTTGCTTCTGTTAATTCTTTTCTATCGTTGGAATTAAACAAATCGTATTGGGTTATCTGATACTCATTGCATATTTTAGAAATGATGTAGGCTCCAGCATTACGTCCATTTACCTTTCTAAACTTCAGAGGCATATTGTTCATGTATTTATGAACCCAAACACATCCATACTTTGCAATATAAAGATGCAGTTTAGTTATGATCTCTATATACTCCTTTGTTCCGACTGTTATTCCTTTTGGTATTTTCATCTTGTAATTTGTTTTATACCGATCGCTGTTCCAAGTAGAAGTAACACTCCTGCAAGTATTCCTAAACCCTCATTCCCTTTTGATTGTTCATCTTGCGCGCGTTCAATTTCTTCTGAAACTTTATACGATTCAGTGATTAATTCCTCTTCTTCCTTATCATCCACATATCCATCTTTCATTGCTTTAGCAAACAAGTCGTCTATGCGTCTAATTTTACTTTTTAATCCTGTGTTCAAATCCTTTAAATCAAGTTCTAATCTATCCATTGTGTTTTCGTGGGGTAAATCGTGATTGAATAAAAATTCATCTTGTGTTCTGTCCATTTCCATTTTGTCGTTTTTTTAATTGAATTGAAATTTTAGTATCTCATCAGAGATCCGTTGAGAAAAAGCATAAAAGCTTTCTTCTTGTTCATCTAGCGAACCTGTTTTAGAAGCAGATTCTATAAATTTGTTTAACAATCTTATTTTCCCTTTGATTCTTTTATTTAAATCAGAGACTGCTAAATCCAATTTATTTAGAGTCTTTATATGTGGGAAGTCTGGATATAATCCACCTCTTAGTTTTTTAACTTTACTCATTCTAATAAATGCTTTTATTAAAGGCCTGACTTAGTCATATCTGAACGATTACTACGAGTTTCGTAATAGAGCTTGCCTGTTCGAGATATTCTAAAACCGGGTTTCTTTGCTTTTTTTGTCGCATCGGAAAAGAAATTTTCTGTCTTATTGACCATTCTTTTAATTGGCGTTATTGTCAAACCTTCTTGGTTTTTATTAATCCAATCAATATGCTTTTGTTTGATTCCAGCCTTTTTATGTGCTTCAACAAGTTTTACTTTACCTACTTCAAAATCTGGAATTTTGTTGGCTTGTTTTTGAAGTTCTTTTGGCTCTTTCTCCAGTGGTTCAGCTCTAAATTCTGACCAATCAAAATTAGGTTCAGAAGCACTTAACCAGTCTTCTAGTTTGTTATTGAGTGGGTTGTAATCTCCATCCACTTTCGAAACATCAATCCGTATGTAATTTGGATAACCCTTGAACCAAACCTTATTCTTTATATATGTTTCATTCGGTTTATCTGTAAAGCCAAATCCCTTTAGTTTTTCTTGGAGTTCTTCAAGATTATTAAGTCCAATATTAGATTCATGACTTCCCTCCGACCATTCGATCACTATCGGGTATTTCTCAAGTACTTTCTTGTAAGACTCTTCAATAATGTCATAGCCTAGCATCAATTTCTTATCCAACCATTTAGAAAAAAGAGAATTCATTTCTAAACCATCCTTTTCTTTCTTCTTGCTATCTACATCCGTCAATGCATCTACATTTACTTTCTTTCCTGTTTTCTGTACAATTATGCCCCACCTTATAAATGGTGTTTCACGTTCGAACAGTTCAAATTCAGAAGTGAATTTCCCTTTCTTGCCAAGAGCAGTTACATCAATTGTTACTGACTCTCTATTCGAATTTAGTTTAACTGGATTCTTTACTTCTAATTTGAATAAATCAGGAATAAGTCGCAATAACTTTTGATAATTCATTTTCAAAAGTTGATTTTGTCCTACTTTTTTTAACCGAGCGATGTCTTTAGATTGATCGGTTTTCTTTGGTTTACTTTTATTACTTGAATCGTTCCAATCATCAATTACATGCCCCTTTTCAATTAAACTATCCAACCACTTGGTAAGAAATTCATTTTGCTTTTGACCTTGTTTTTCATCAAATCCGTCAAGCGAGATTACATTCGAGAAAACTTTTTCTATCTCTCCATCTGATTTATATGTAAGAAGAGCATGAACTTCCTTTGCCTTGGGATCAAAGTGTACTTCCATTGCTGAATGTTCTTCTAATTCTTTGCCGATATAACCGGACTCAACAATCATAAGGTTAAAAGTTCCATCACTTTGGTTTTCAACTTTTAATACAAAATCATAGAGTAATTCTTCTTTTTCAGATCTACCTTGGAGGTTATCTCCATTTTTAGACAACTTTTCAACTAGCTCAGGAGCTAATTTAAGAAGCTTTGTATAGTTCTCTGAATAAACTTTTGTATTCAGTTTAGCATCTTTACTCACTTCCTTTTTCAACTCTAAAACGACCTTATCACTACCTTTTGGTTTTAAGCTTTCAAAATATTCTCTCATTTCTAATTCCGATGGGTAATTAACTTTAATGCCAACTGGACTTTCATTGATTCGTTTGGCAACAAAATAGAGTGACAAGGGGTTTAGATCGTCTTTTCCATCCTTATGCTTGATGTATGTCTGCATGACTTCATCAAGGACAGTCTTATCAACGCCTTGTTGCAATGATTCTCTCAACTCTTTTGGCAAAAAGGAAATGCTCGGAATTATCTCATTTTTTTTCACTTTAACCGGTGTATCAACTCCCTCAGCATGTTTCCAAACAATTCGATGCCCTTGCTTGTATAAATTCCGAAGCCAAACTTCTAAAAATGAGTTTTGTGATTTCTTCTCTTTTGGATTGACCATTTTGGGAGTATAGATATCATCATACACTTCTGCATATATTCTATAGTCTTGAAAAGAAAGTGCCTCAATGGTTTCTTGTTTCGCATCTAAGCGAATAACCATATCTGGATCAGGAACTAAATCACCATTCTGTTTATAGTATTGTGATAGAGCAAGAAAATATCCTCGTTTGCTTTTGTGAGTTAATTCCATAGAAAAATCCTCATATCCTCTTTCTTGTGATTTACCATAGACCTCCTCCCCTTTTTCAAGACGTTCAACAAGATCTGGGGCTAGTTTTAGCAATCTCCGATAATTCAAACTGAATCTATCACGTTTAGATTTGATCAACGGAACTACTTTGGCTTTTTTCTTTTGAATTGGTTTAGATGTAGTTTTCTCTTCTTTTTCAGAATCTGATGTAGATGTTTTTAAATCTAAACGAACTTTTTCGACATAATCCATTTCCTTTCCATCTTTGAAAAGTTGTATAGCTAATTTTTTAGCATCTTTCCATGGAATTTGCTCATAATTCTTGATTAATGAACCGAGTCTTGACCAATTGCTTGTCAATTCTTCATCTGTTAATGCTAAGATTTCATGTAAGGTGTAAACACTTGTTTTGTTTGACATAGTATCAATTTTAAATTAAAAAATGTATGCTATGACTTTGGTTAATCTGGAAGCAACGAAGAAGTGCTTCATCCAAGTGCGTCTCAAACTTGGGTATTCTATTCTCTTGTAAGAAGCCCGAAAACAAGGCGTGTGTGTTATCTTAATACGTGAAAACAAGATAAATGTTGCATTATGAATGTTAATTCATGATCGATTATTTTGTTTTTGAAGGATTCAATACTACGTATTGAAGTTTGTTTTAAAAATTTTCGGCGGGTTAATGAATTTTATCGTATCGTTTATCAGATTAATAAATGACATAGATAAAAAGAATCCAGACTTATCGGGTTTGGGTGTTGATTTTATTAAGTTTTTAGATTTGGTCTAGTTAACGGATTTATCGGGTCTTTTATCTAATTTGTAAAATTTAAGTATGAAAAGTATCAAATTTATCAGGTCAGTTTATCGGGGCTAATTTGTGACTAATAAATGAACTTAATAGACGGTTTTTTGATTAATAAGTTGTTTTACTTTTTAATCAAATACATTAATGAACTTTATTTTGATACTTAACTACAATCATAAATGGTTGCATTTAAACATTATAGAATCTAATAATTGATTAGAAAAATATTTACAACTAATTTATGGTGTATTTAAGAAACATAGAAAGCCAAACACGAGGATTAGCATTAAACCTTAAATAAATATTGCACAAGGCTTTTACCGAATTATTATCACCTCAACTCGACGATTTTTTTGTCGATTCTCATTATTGTTTTCATAAGCAATTGGAAAAGAATTACCATGTCCAAAGCATTTTATCAAATAAGATTCAATCCCAAGAGAAATTAGTTTAGATTTAATCTTATTTGCTCTTTCTAAAGATAAAGAGTAATTATTGTTACAGCAAACATGACCATGAAGTTGGATCTCTTTAAAATGGGAAGTTAAAATAATATTATTCAATTCTTCAATTTTATTATAAGATCCGGGCAATATTACAGCCTCCCCTGGAATAAATGACACGTTCAATATTAAGCTATCAATCACCACATGTTTTTTAGTAAAAACATCAACCCGTCTGTTATTTTTATTTTGAGAAAACAAACTATTTTCACCAATTACTTCCACTCTTATAGAACCATTATTTGGTATTTTATTTTTTATATACTCAGCTCTTCTTTTGGCTAGTTTATAATTATAAGCAGTACTTCCTATGGTGTCCGTATACCCAACAAGAACATCTATATCTGAATTAACATCAAGACCACTTAATTTTGCTAATTCTGATGAAATTGGAATTTCTGAATCAAAATTAAAAAAAATTGAAACAGAATCTTCCCACTTTTGACTAAATAATGAATTAAACAGAAAAATATAAAGAACAACAATAAAACATTTCATATTTTATTTATTAATAATAGATAATGCAAATTTAACCAATAGTTTTGTTTCATTTTCAATATCATAAGTTTTCATTTCCCAATTAATATCAGGAGTTATCCCATTTTCAAACAACTGGCTACCGTCATGATTACTTACCTTCATCCCTGTAAAAAACACAGTAAAACCTCCTGGAGCTTTAAATTGAGTCTTATTTCCATTAACTCCTGCAGATTTAGATCCAATTGTTGTCCCTAAATTGTAATGTTTAATTATACTCAGTAAACTTTCACCGTAACTAATAACTTCGGAATTAATTAAGAATATTGATTTCGCAGTTAGATGTGGAGCAATTGGCTTTATTTCCCAAATACCTGTAGTGTCATATATTTTTGCCTTCAAATTAGCTCTTATTAATGGAGTCTCCCATTTTGCCGAGTAAATTTTAGTCTTTGTTAAATGAGAGAGAAATTTAGGAGAAATACTAGGATATCCTCGTAAATCAAAAACAATGCCTTTTGCAGATTGAAGTGAATCAAGTTTTAAACAAAAATCACTATAGCTAAGCCGTGTTAAATCAACATAAAAAATATCATCCTGTATATTCTTAAACGCTGGGAGAAAATCATCAGTATTTGACAGTGCGTAACTATCTCGTTTCAAATAACAATTTAAAGTATCTTTATTCCTTAAATAAATTAGCTCGCAATCTTTAGCTTCATTTTCACAACCAATAATCATTGTCTCCATATATGTCTTCCACTGAGAAGACCCAGAACGGGTATTCTTTCTTTCATCCAATAGTTCAGATGTGAATTTACCGTCTATATTAATTATCTCATCACCAACCATCAATTCATTCTCCCCGCTCCCTGATACTATAACTTTACCATTTATATTTCTAAAATCTGCATTTATACATCTAGAAAGATAACCCAAATCGTGAATTACTACAGCATGTCCATCTTTTAATTCCGCAACCATTTTTTTTAGCGTTTCATATACCTTCATTTTTGTATTGGCTCCATTCATAAGAGCAAGATACTTCTTAAGGTATAAACCAGTATTCAACTCAATTTCTTTTTTATAAGGAAAAAATGTTTTAACAACAGAATATACTTTAACGACTGAAGCTAACTTATTTTCAATGACACTGTCATAAATTGATGTCGAAATCGGAGTAAACCGCAAACTTTTATTATATTCCGACTTACTCATTGAAATAGGAAAAGCATAATTAACTTGGCTTTCTGTTGCTGAATACATCCATTCGTTAGGTGCAGGTGATGAAGCAAACATTAACTTATTATTCAAACTATCTATTCGATTGATCGTCATTATCTCTAAGTCCGAATCAATTATATAATCGTACCCAAACGGTCTCTTTATAGTGGTCATGGCCATTGTGGAATCATTAAAAGGAATACCATGGTCGAAAATGGTATCTCTTAATGTTATTTTGAAATTTATATTTTTCAATTGAATACTTGAAGACCCCACTAATTCAAATAAAAATGATAAATAACTATTCCCTTGATTCCACTTAGTTTGCCAGCTTATATCATTCCATTTAGTAGATAAACTTGATACAAGAATTTGTGAAGATTTTTTTTTTGTTACTCTGTCAAAACCAAAAATTGTAGTCTTGAGCTTATTCTTTCTGGGATTATCTGATCTTACTTGAGCGCTAAATTCAATCATACAGTTTTCTAAATTATATAGATCATCCAACCAACTTAGAAACCCGATTTTTTTTGGTAAATCATCGATATTAATTAGTCTATTTTCATATTGACCATGTTTTGATTCTGCAAATCCTTCATATTGCCAAAAAACTTGTTTATTTTTCCCTTTACAAAACTTATTTCTTTGTTTTTTTATAATCTCATTACTAATTATTAATTTCGGAGTAATGTTTTTAAAAATAGCATTTAGCAGCTCAATAAAATCTACGTTATCACGAGATTTCTCAATTTTCGTTACCCCATCAGCTAGAAATAAATCCCATTGATTTGATGAGTATTTGATCGGATAAAAATAGCGAACATCACTAAAAATTTCAGCAAAAGTCTCAATTCTATCTAACTTAGTCAGGTTCATTTTTTGACTTTCAGCAAAATTAACATGCAAGAAAATGCATAATAACATTAACATAAATACCCTCATAATTTTGTCATTTTTATAATTCCTATTTTGGATAAATTAACGATGTAGTTTAAGGTGTGAATATCTATATCAAAATTGAGTTCTCCAAGTTTTTGGACACTTATTTCCTTATTAATCTCACTAAAAAAAGAATTTTCGAGATCTGATATTTCAAGCGTATGAAAACCTCCTTTAGAATAAAAATAAATTTCATTAAATTTGCAACTATGAACATAATTTTGTTCGATATTACATTCCCATGTTTTATCTAAAGAGTCTATTGTTACTTTACTCAAAACCTGATTGTTCTTTTTTATAATAAGATTTGTATATTCCTGGAAGTCTTCATCATAAAAAGACTTAAATTCATCCTTTTGAATTAACCATTTCAATTTATCTTGACTGATTGATCGTATATTTTCAAAACGCTCAAAATGTCTCATAGAATAAGAAAATCCAAATTCCTTTATTAAAGCTAAATTATTTAGTATAAAAACCTGACTATCATTAAATTCCATTTGATTCAAGTAATTTACTGATAGTCTTTTGGGTTCAGCAATCCTTTTTCTTATCCCCTTGACATCATGCATTGAAACAGGGGCCAATATTGATGGATTAATTATTGGATCATGCATTCTAAGAAAAAAATATCCAAGACCCGCCAAACCATTCATTAAAGAAAAATCAACAGGATCACCGTTGAAGTTATTTACCTCTTTATTTTTTTTGTAATTCTCAATATATTGACATAACATTTTATTCAAATAAACTTTATCTTTTACGCTTGAATTTGGGTTATCAATAAAGTATTCTAAATTCCCTGGTCCTCCATGACACAAGCAGTCAATTGAGCTTCGAGATAATTTTTCTAAATTATTATTCATAGCTAAATGTATTCTTTTCGCTCTATTAATAAGAATTGGTGTGTCATTTAGAATTCTAAGCGATGAAATCGAAATTCCAGGAAGTCCGTGACACCAAGCGTACATACTGCTTTTTTCCTCCTTACGATGGGTTAATTCATTGTAAGTAAGTGATTCAAAATCTGGGTTATGATAAACAGTTGGTCTCAAATCTAAATAATTCTCTTTATTAGTATCAAATGTCGTCTCTTCAAAATCCAATAATAAATCTGCTATATGACTTAACTTTTCATCATCATACAATTCAGATAATAATCTTAAAACATATTCAACACCATTTTGTCCGTGACTAAACCCTGTCCAGACTCCACCATTCGATCTTTTAAAAACAACTTTATTTTGATATACCCCAATAGACTTTAGTATTAACGAAAGATGAACATTAATTTTGTTAGTTACCTTCTCAAGATACTTGTTTGAAATACTAGTATCTTGAGAAACCATTAATAGTATTAGTATACAGCCTGCGTGTCCGCTAATAATATCAAAACCTATTGTTTTATTAGCATCCGCTTCAAGAATTAAATCTAACCAAAATAAATCCTTTGTAATCAAAAAATTAGAATAATAAACTCCATAACACCCATTAAAAAAACCTGGGTAAGAATTACTTTTTGACAATTCAAATTGACTAATTGACCGCCTAGCTACATCAATATATAACGAATTATTCGTCGTTTCATAAAGTTTAAATAAGAAAAAAGCAATACCTGCACTTCCAGTATAAAAGTCCAATGGAAATTGACGATTTAGCTTTTTCAAATTATTATCAGGAACCCAATTAGGCCAATTTAGTCCATCATTCTCAAAAATTGAATTATTTATTATTTTATCAGCAATTTCCTTCGCAAAATCAATAGGACTTATCATAAGTATAAAAAAGTTAAAGTTAATACTATATTGAGGTATTCTGGATTAAATCAAGTGAAAAAAGAGCCATATAATACTTAAAGAGCTTCATTTATAAATCAAGTTACTCATTATAACAAATTACATTTATCAATAAAAAAACGTATAATTAAAATTAATATATTTGTAACATGGGTCAACCGAAAACCATTTAATAGAGTAGGTAAAATAATCACTTAGGTGATAAAAATAAGTAATTATGAGTAAATTAAAATTGCAAAATTTAAAACTATCAAGTTTTACTGCAGAATTATCTGAGGATGAGGCTAGAAAAATTAAAGGTGGAGCCGAGGCTACTACAGCTAAGACATACACGGGAATAACATCTTGTTGTGATCCTACAACTTCAGAATTAAATGTTTCAACTTGTGGTTTACCAGGAAAAAACTGTAAGAAAAAAGATGATGATTTTTTAGGATAATTATCTTTCCTTTTTAATGTGGACATCAGCGAGCAAGTTAATGTGAGCTGATGTCTTTATTTTATTAATATTGATAGAAGTCTTAAAAAAGCATTAAGTATGGGGATAGATATATTACCGATATTAGTAAAACGCGTTTGTTCTCAATCAGGCTCAGCCGTAGAAAAAAAATACTCGAAGTCAAAGACTGATAGTTATGAGCAGTTTTATGAAAAAGCTGCAAGTCAATTAATCAACGAATGTAATAACCAACTCTTTTTAAATGGACTATTGGCTTCATCTGATAGTCTATATGAAAACTTGTTAAAACTACTAGATGAAAAAAGACCAAAAAAAATAAATAAAAAATTTCGACAAACTGTTGAAGGAGTATTGGATTATTATATTCGATCTTCTTTCAAAACAACTCCTTTCAATTCATTTACGAAAATCGAAATTAACGACTTAACCTCTCCGTTTTCTTACGACAATCAATTTGAAGGTTTATATTCAAATGTCAATACTGAATTGTATGGCTATTTTTTAAAAAAAATAGAACTTGATATTATTAATAATACAAGATTAAACCTTCGAATTAATGAAACACTGACATTGTATCATGGAGCATATTTATTTTGGTTTAACAATCTTAATATAGACAATTTCCAGACATTAGAAAGAAGTGATGTATTGGATTACATACTTAAAAAGTATAACAACAAAAAATTTACTGTAAATAGTCTAATAAATGATTTATTACTAATTGTTGATGCTTCTTTCGTTGAATTACAAAATTATATTATTGACTTGATAAGAACAGGGGTGATTTTATTGTCACATAATAAATCTGTTATTTCAACAAGTCGTGATGAAAATTTCATTTCGATTTTAGAGGAAAATTCCAATAAAACGAACTTGTATACACAGTTAATAAAAAGGATTAAAATATTACAGGAAGAATCTAATAAATTAAGCTTAAATGACTACGAAAGTTATAAAAAAATTGAGGGGGTTTGGGCTGAACTTCAAACATATTTCATTCAAGATGAGAATAATAAAAGTTTTATTGATTCATCAAATAATTTAGGTGTAAAAAATAATATTCGCCATTTTCCGTTTAAAAAATACAAGTTAATATATAGTGACTACTATGAAGTTTCGAAAACCCCCTATGAAAGAGGAAATCTAGATTCAAAAATATTAACCATTGATTCATACTTAAAAAGTTTAGTTTTTTTTGATTCAAAATCCAAACATATAGACTTAATTGAGTCAATGTTTCTTGAATTCATAAAAGACTCAAAATCTAAAGAAGCGAAATTACTTGCTTTTTATAAATACTACTATGAAAAATTAAAATCAAAAAAAGTAGATATTGAAGAAAAATTTACTCAATGGGAAGATGAGGAAAAAGTAGCTATTCAAAAAATTGAAAATGAAATTAAATCTAATCCGCAAACTAAGTCCGATGAAATTGTTGTCAGCCTGAGTGTTATACAGCGTGCTATGTCTAACTATAGAACATCTAAAATTAGACATGATAAATCGGCTTTTAGCTGCTACTTCATGCCTATTTCAAATAATGAATGGGTACTGGAAGGTACCGGCCTTGGGTTAGGGATGACTATTGGTAGATTTTTAAATCCAGAAGGATTTAAAAAAATGTCCAATAAAATAAATCAAATTAACGCTTCTAATTATCCAGATTATTTAATCTGTGACATGACAGACGAAAGTATTTTTAACGGAAATATACATCCTCAATTCTCTGATAATGAAATTATATTTAATTCACAATCGTATCTTTTTGATAATTCTAACAAAATTCATATTTCAGATATCTTGATAACAATGAAGAATGGAAAAATAATGCTTCTAGACTCAAATTCTAAAAAGCCTATTTTACCCATAATTCTATCACTTCAAATGTTAAATCAACGTTCAGGACTGTACCAATTCCTGAGCTTATTTAGTCCTCAGCAAGTTCTAGGTTTTAGACCTATATTATTATCCTGCTCAAACTTTTCTAAAAATATCGACGGTGATGTAAAAATATTTCCAAGAATTAAGATTGATAACGGAATAATAATAAAAAGGAAACGCTGGCTTATTCATACCACAAGATTGAAAATAATATTAAACTCGCCAAAAGAGTATATTTTAGTTGAAATAAAACTTTTTTTAGAAAAACTGGGGTGTAAAAATGAATTCTTCATTAAATCAAACGAAGAAAGTAGTTTGAAATCTGTCTATTGTAATTTAGATAATCCTTTATTTTACAAACAACTAAAAAAAATAATCTCAAAAAGTGATAGGGTGTTAATTACAGAACGGCTACCTTCAAGTGAAAATTTATCAGAGCTAGATTTCTCAACTCCAGAAGAGCATATTGTTTCATGGTATAGTACAAACTAATAATGTCTACTAGATACAATTCTTTACATATTTATTATAATTCAATTGAAATCAATCCAATTCATTTAATATTAAATGAATTAAATGAATTGATGGATCAAGGAGAGTGTTTTGTTTGGTTTTTTGTTAGATATGCTGATGAAGAGGGCTTACATATCCGATTGAGAATTGATAATCAGCATTCGGACACAATCTTTTCAAAGATGAAATTAAAATTAAACAATAAATGTACGAATGGAAAATACTCCCCTGAAATAATGAGATATTCCAAAGAGAATATTACCCAAGTAGAAAGTTTTTTCCATTTCACAAGTATCGTTACTATGTTTTTTTTTAGAGAGTTTAAAAAAATAGATTACGAGCATTCCTTGTTAATTTCTATTGCATTAATGAGAATTATTTATCGTCAAAATTTGACTAAATTTGATGCTGATATAGCGAATAAACTATTTTTAAAAAACTGGGCAAAGAATGCGGTTAATTTAAGTGGTATTAAATTAACGGAACTTTTGTCTATATATAAGAAAAACATAAAATTAAAATTAGATTCAACCTACGAAAACATCTTACAGCTTGAAAATTATATTGAAATCAATTTTAAGATAAATGATTTTAATATAAATCTCCAAAATGTATCAATTGAAAAGAAAATTAATATTATAAATTCGGTGGTTCATATGACAAATAATAAATTAGGTGTGCATAACTATGATGAGCCATATTTAGCTTATTTTAATATCATTATAAATGATGCTAAATAAATTAAAAGATTCTTTTCCATTCTATTTCCAAATTGACAGCATGTCATGCGGAGCAACGTGTGTACGTATGATTTCCAAATTTTATGGTAAATCAATTTCACTAGAGAAATTAGTTGAATTATCAGAAACAACTAGAGAAGGTAGTAATCTTAAAAATATAGCAACTTCGGCTGAGAAGATTGGTTTTAGAACTTTAGGAGTAAAAATTGACTATAACAAACTAAAACTTGAATCTCCTTTACCATGCATAGTGCATTGGAATCAAAACCATTTTGTGATAGTCTACAGAATAAAAAAAGACTTCATCTGGATAGCCGATCCAGGGCATGGACTAACAAAACTTACAAAAAAGGAATTTCTTAAAAATTGGATTGACGAAAATGCAATCGAAACAACTGAGGAGGGTATAGCATTATTACTTGAACCTACCCATAAACTAACTCAATCAGAGAATTATATTGAGGAAGAATCAAATCAGGGGTTTGGCTTTATATATCAATATCTTTTTAGATATAAAAAGTTTTTATTACAGTTAATTATTGGATTATTTACTGGAAGTTTATTACAACTGATATTTCCTTTTTTAACCCAAAGCATTGTTGATGTGGGAATTCAAAATAAAAACATCAATTTTATATATCTAATTTTAATTGCACAACTTTTTTTATTTGCAGGAAGAGTCAGTATTGAACTCATTAGAGGATGGATACTTTTACATCTTAGTACACGAATTAACATTTCATTAGTTTCTGATTTTTTTATCAAGCTAATGAATCTGCCTATCGCCTATTTTGACAGCAAAATGACTGGTGATATTATGCAACGTATTAATGATCATCAACGCATTGAGAAATTACTAACAACTACATCACTAGAAGTGCTATTCTCTTTGTTTAACCTTATTGTATTTGGAGGTGTGCTAGCTTGGTACAGCATCTCTATATTTCTTGTTTTTTTAGGAGGAAGTTTCCTTTATTTTATTTGGGTTGTACTGTTTTTAAAGAAGCGCAAGGATCTCGATTACAAACGTTTTACACAAATGAGCAGTGAACAGAGTAAGGTCATGGAGCTTATCAATGGTATGCAAGAAATAAAATTGCACAATGCCGAAAAACAAAAACGATGGAGTTGGGAGTATTTACAAGCACGCCTCTTTAAAATTGAAACTAAGAACCTTGCCCTTCAACAAACACAATCAACTGGTTCTAATGTAATAAATGAGGTTAAAAATATTTTTATTACAATTCTTTCAGCAAAATTAGTTATTGATGGAGAAATAACTCTTGGGATGATGATGGCCATAACATATATTATCGGTCAATTGAACTCCCCTATTCAGCAATTAATTGGTTTTATTTACACGGTTCAAGATGCTAAAATAGCTATAGAACGTTTGTCTGAAATTCATAACAAAGAGGATGAAGAACCTGTTGGGAAAGAAAAAACATATAAAATTCCAGATAATGCCGATATAGAACTGAATAGCATTAGCTTTCGCTATAAGGGTGCATCCAATAGTGTTATAGAAAAGTTAAGTCTAAATATCCCTGCTAATAAAATAACAGCTATTGTTGGTTCAAGCGGTAGTGGAAAATCAACTTTGATGAAAATGCTTCTCAAATTTTATGAAACAGAAACGGGTGAAATGAAGTTTGGTCATTTAAATTTGAATAGTATATCACAGCAAGTATGGCGTAGTAAATGTGGCGTAGTTATGCAGGAAGGCTATGTTTTCAATGATACGATAGCTAATAACATCGCTATTGGACAAGAAACTATAGATCAGGATAAATTGTTAAAAGCTGTTGAAATTGCTAACATTCATGATTTTATTGATAATCTTCCTTTAGGGTTTAATACTAAAATTGGTATGGAAGGAGTTGGAATGAGCACAGGACAAAAACAACGTTTACTTATTGCTAGAGCTGTTTATAAAAATCCAGATATTATCTGTTTTGATGAGGCCACAAGTGCTTTGGATGCAAAGAACGAACGAATAATCATGGAGAATCTAAATGTGTTTTTCAAAGAACGAACCGCCATCGTAATTGCGCACAGACTAAGTACGGTAAAAAATGCAGACCTAATTGTTGTTTTGAATGAAGGAAAAATTATTGAAAAAGGAACACATGAGGAGTTAGTAAAACTAAAGGGGAATTATTATAAGTTGGTTAAAAATCAATTGGATTTAGAAAAATTAAATAGTTAATATGCCCGAACAGAAAGAACATATTGAACTTAGAAGTGATGAAGTCCAAGAGATCATGTCGCACATTCCAAACTGGATGATTCGTTGGGGTATCACACTCATTTTTGTACTTATTTCATTAATTATTTTTATTACATGGTTCATCAAATATCCTGATGTAATTGATGGAACAGCAACACTTTCTACAAAAGTCCCGACGGTTAAGCTTTACACAAAAAACTCAGGTGAAATTCACATATTAAATTACAAAGACCATCAAAAGGTAAATGAAGGAGATATTATTTCACTCATTGAAAATTCATTAAACCTAGATTCAAAGCTGTATTTAGAATCTCTTTGTGCTGAAATAACAAAATCACTTCAAGATAATTCTCATAAAGTTGAATTTAATGACGTTGGCCTTATTTTTGGAACTATTCAACAAGATTATCAAATCCTCAAAAGCACTTATTTAGATTACACCTTCTTTGTTTCTAAGAATTCACAAGCCATTCAAATATCCAATTTAAGAGAGCAAATAAAGAACTATACTATTCTTAGATCTGTTTCCTATCAACAACTAAAAACGGCGCAAAAACAACTAAAAAGAGCACAAGAAAAATATAATTCTGATAAGATTCTGTATCAAAAAAATGTAATCTCTAAAATGGAGTTTTATGAAGAAGAAAAAAAGTTGATTCTTGCAGAAAACAATGTTGGCAATTCAAAAAAAACATCCGTTGAAAGTTCTATAAGAATTACAGACTTAAAAAAAGAACTGGCTCAAATCAATATCGAGTTTCAAAAGCAAGAGAATGAATTTTTAGTTTCTATTAATAATTCAATTAATACAATCAATAACGCTATTGACAGCTGGGGTAGAAATTTTGAAATTAAATCCCCAATTGATGGTGAGCTTTCTTATTTAGAAAATATCAGTGTAAACCAACACGTGGAAACAGGAATAGCCTTATTTGCAATTATCCCTAATAATCAAGAGTACATTGGTTACTTGGTCGTTCCACAACAAGGATATGGTAAAATACAAAAAGGACAATCCGTAAGAATTAAATTGGACAACTATCCATTTTACGAATATGGTCAACTAGACGGTATTATCACTTCAATTTCTTTAATTCCAAATGAAAATCAATATCGTGTGGAATTTAAGTTGAAAAATGGTCTAAAATCTTCTTACGGAAAGATATTTGATTATACTCCGGAAATGTCTGGATCTGCTGAAATAATAACGGAAGATTTAAGATTAATGGAACGTATCTTTAATAAGTTTAAAAAAGTTTTTGATTGATGAAATGGCTAATTCTCATATTGATGCTTTCTATTTTTTCCATTGCAAATTGCCAGCAATCTAATTCTGAGTGGACATTAAAAAATTGTATTGATACAGCGTTATTAAACAATGCGAAGGTAAGAATGTCCGAAATTAATTCAAACAAGGCTCAAATCACCTTAAAGACATCAAACCTGAGTTTCTTGCCATCGTTGAATGGTGGTGCATCTCATGGATATAATTTTGGGCAAACAATTGATCCTTTCACGAATACTTTTGCCAATACAAGAGTTCAATACAATAATTTTTACTTAAATAGTAGTGTTACTCTTTTTAAAGGCCTTCAAAACCACTACCAGAAACGAATTGCTGAGGTAGATTGTAAATCTAATTTATACAATTTAGAAATTGACAGAAGAAACCTATCGATTGAAGTAACTATTGCATATTTAAGAGCTAAATTAAATTCCGAAATCGTAGAAGTTGCAAAAAACCAAACTGAGCTGACTAAAGTTCAAAAACAGCGGACACAAGACTTAATTGAAGCTGAAAGAATTACAAATAGTGACCTTCTTAAAATTAACGCTCAATTAGCTAAAGACGATTACAATCTGGTCCAAGCAACGAACAATTGGAGAAGTTCATTACTTATTCTTCAACAATTGATAGGTATTAAACATGATACTTCATTCACTCTTACTGATATAGATGAATATAATTTAGAGAATCATGCTAATCAGATGTCAGTAGAAAATGAAATTTCAAAGTTAGCCATTGAAAAACAACTATTAGAGTCGAAACATACGAAAAGTCAGCTCTCCCCTTCTCTAGTTTTAAACGGCTCTCTAGGTAGTGGTTATTCCGAAAACAATAAATATATTGATCCTAGTGGAGAGTTTATTCCAAAACCATTTCGTAGTCAATTGAACGAGAATTTTTATCAATCCGTTTCTGCAACTTTAAGTATTCCAATTTTCAATGGATATAGAACAGGAAGTCAAATTAAAATCAATGAGCTGGAGTTACAACGAATTAAAGTTGAAGCAGAACAATCATTATCTGAAAGAGACAATAAAGTTAAACAGTATAGAATGGATGTTATTAATGCAAGGTCTTTACATGAATCATCAAAGACTTTTTATGAATCATCAAAATTGGAATTTGAAAACAGTAAAGTAAAGTATGATATAGGAATAATCAATTTTAGTACTTTAATGGAATCGAAGGATTTTCTATTTAAAGCGAAATCAGAGATGATTCAATCTAAATATCAATTGGAGTTTGCAGAGGTAATTTTATCATTTTTTGAATAGGCACAAATTAAAACTAATTGGATTAAACATCCTAATATCTTAAACTCTTCAATTCATTCCTTTTACAAAGAAAATGAAGCTTCATATTCAAAATTTTGACACTTATTATGATTCCCAACGAATGCACCTTTTTTTTCTCTACCATCAAAATTTTCTTGATTTCGTTTGTGCACTTGAAACTTAAACAATTAAAGCGATTTTCATTAAAGACATATTTGCCATTATAAATAATGATCTCTTCCAAATACAACAGCATGTAACTTATATGTTTTTTTTGGAAAATGCTCAAAATTCACTACTTCCATACTTGCATATTTATTTCGACAACCCTTTCATCGTTTATTAATGTTTCTGTTTCTGTCACATTCACTCCTGTCTCAATTATGCTTACATGCCCAGATTCATTAGACCATTTTGAAATATAAGGATTGAATCTACATTCTTCTTCAAAGAAAAAAGTACCATTTTTACGAGCCCTAGGTCGTCTATCATCAACACAAAAATAACGAAATTCACAGTCCTTACATATATCAATTATATTTTTTGAAATACCCCAAAACTTCTTTAAGTCATTCCTTTTATTAAGCTTATGGACAATGTTTACATCCTGTATATAGCCGTAAATCTTTTTGCTTTTTTCAGACATTTTAACTTCACCGCATGATCCAATAAATAGTTTTCCGTTAAAATAGGGATTACGGTCTATCGCCTCAGAATACAATTCGAAGTTCGGAATAATTTTAGGAAAAGCTGTAAGAGCGTGCGACACCAATACTTCGGAAGAATGGTCTATAGGCTCTATAGGTAGATTCAATATACTCAACATTGTTAAGGCACCATTAACAGAGCATATATTATCAATATGTTTTCCTGGGTTTATTTCACCATTTAAATCTATAACACATTCAATGCTATGTACTCCTGATTTATTAAATTCATGAAGGATGGTTAACATTTCCGGTTCTTCTAGAGATTTAAAATCTAATTTAACTGCTTTAACACCTATTTCATCGAGTACCTTTACCAGAGGTTTTAGATGAGGAAAATTATTATTATAGAAAACAACATGAGCATTCTCGAAATCATCAATTTTCTGATTGTATACACCAGTCATACTAGGAAATCTATCAGACTTTTTTGTTATGAATGCTAAATCATTTGTAACCAAATCATTAATAACCATCTGAAATAGTTCTTTATCTTTTGAATTAATTTTTTCAAAAATATTTTCAATTGTAGAATAATTTGCTTCATCAGAAATTATCTTCCCAATTTTTGCAGGATAAAAATGCATCTGCCCCGTTGTTGTGTCCGACACGAGAAACCGTGTGTATCCACTACAACAAACAACTTGTGAAAAAAATCGTAGATAATTCATATAGGTTTGTAATACTGGACAATATTTAATAGTAATTGTTTATTTTCAATTTTTCTAATAACCATTCTTGATCTTCCGATATCTTTTTGATTTATTTCTGTCAAAAGACGAAAATGTAACGGATAGTATTCTTTATCTAGTTTTTTTATGGACTTCATATTCAATTAAATATTTAGCAACTACTTGTTCAATGTTGTATCTGTTCGGTTTTGAAACCATTCCAAACTGCCCGTATGGATTTATTTCCAAAAAATAATGATCGTTATTCTGATCAACAATAAAATCTATTGATCCGGTTTTTAAATCAAGCTCTTTCATCATTTCCCTTACCTTACACTTAATCTCTGTTGGAAGCGAATACCTTGCCACTTTGTTTGGTCTAGTTCTATCATAAACTCGAAAATCAACTTCCGTTTGCTTATTTCCCTGACTAAAAATTGCCATTGAAAAAAATCTATCTCCAATAACAAATGATCTAACCTCATATTGTTTCTTTACTTCTTCTTGGATTAAACTAGGCATGAAAGTTTGAGAAGAAATTTCCTCAGGGATTACTCTACTTGTATATGATGAAAAAGATTTGTTATCATCACTCAAACCTATGGATTCCTTCATTGCTTTTGCAATAATGTTGGTTGAAGACAAATTTACAGCTGTTTCTAAGGATGATTTAGATGATACGATGTGCGTTCTAGGAACTTTCAATCCCGTTTTTCTTGCAATTAGAAGTTGTTGAAGTTTTGAAATTTTAAAGTTGTTAAAATGATTAATCACCTTTTCTTTTGGAAATACATCTAAAAACAAATCACTTAAAACTCGAATCTCTTCGATGGTTGCCTTGTTTAATCGCTCATTATTTTTCTCAGATAATTCTGGATTTACTGAATTGTACAACCTGTTAACGGGCCACTTTCTACACCAAACTACTGAAACATCAGACAATTTACTGGAAATGGTACCTTCTAAATATTTTAGGATTGAGTTTTTAGAAAAGTCCAAAAGGTTTACATTCTGAAGTAAATCTTTTGGATATATAACTTTATTCGTTACACCATAATACTCAAGCCAATTAGCCACTTCAATAGTGGAGCTATCGCTTGTAGAGGACATAATTAATATCATTGAATCTTAGCAAAAAATTTAATACCATAATGTCTTTTTGAAAATGGATTAGGAATTCGATCTAGCGTACCGTTTGGCTGTACTAAGTAACTATCTACGTTTTGATTTTCTAAATATTCCAACATCCCTACAAAAGAATTCTTTCTATTAATACCATTAACTTTAATTAGTAGGATTATTCCCTCTTTTGGAATTATTATTTTTTCGTCTAAGTCCAGCTGAAACCACCCTTTTTTAATTCTTCTCTCTATCAAATGAATCCCCGTTGATATTGGTCTCCCAATATGACCATTTTGATTTTTATAAATATCAATAGTAATTACATTTTCCCGGCTTCCTCTATTCGATAGAAATATGTATGCTTCATGGATTCTTTTTCTTCTTCCAAATGAGTTATTGATTACTGAACAAACTTTTAACTCAGAATTTCCTCTCAACCCAACTCCATAATCATATTTTCTGTTTTTCCTTCCTAATTTATATTTCTTTGATTTTGCATTTCCAACAACTGTTATTGGCTCAAACATTAAGGAATTTAACTTCAAATAAATCGTGTCATTATTAAATGGAAATACCCGAATTTGAGTTTCATATCCTAGTCTTTTTATTAGAATAGTATCAACATAATTACAGGGGAGTTTAACAATCCCCATTGAATTAGTCTGGAGAAGGTCCTCTTTAGTGTATACTAGAACCTCTGAAAGAGGTAAGTTATTACTTTCTTCAAAAATGGTAATTGAACACGAATCCATAATACTACGGGATAAACAAAATAATGGAATTATAGTAATTCCAATCAATAATATTTTTCTCATTATCTAAATTATAATATTATAGTAAAAGAAACAGGTAAGGCGAGGTGAACCTCGCCTTAATTCATGTTAAGCAGGGTCGTAACCGTCTTCTACTAAAGAAGTTTCACCAGAACCGTGAATTCCAAAAACGTAAGTATACGTTGTTTGCTCGGTTGCATAGTAATTTCCGGCAATACTACCGTGAACATCTCCTTTTACCGTTTCTTTTCCAAACAGTTTCCATCCTCCTTGAATAGAAGACATTTCATTTGCGCTCAAAGTTTTGAACTGATCATTTTTCAATGTACTCATGTGACTTTAAATAAAATTATACCTACTCTATTATAATGTTTTTCGGCAACCCAATTACTAGTACAAAAAATCAGAGAACTAGCAATCCCCGGTTATTTAATATATAACAAAATATAAATAAACTTATTTTTTTTCAATTGGAGCATTATACCGGTATAAAAATATTACCATAATACAATTCATATTGTGTTAGGCTTAACGTATTTACTGATGTAGCCTCACCAAATTGGTATTCTTCATTTTTCAAACAGTTTAAAAACTATTAAAAAAAAATAAAGAAATTGGTATAATCCTTGGAAAAAAGAAAAGAACAATTGAAGGCCATTGATTATTCATCAAAAAGAAAATTGATTGTAAAGGTATCGCAAGAGTTGTAATGTATGCTGTGAGGAATAAACTTGTTAAGGTGTAATTAAATTAAAAACAATAAACTTTAATATTATGTAATTGCAATTGACTTCTATGGATAGAAGTCAATTAAATCATCAACATTAAAAAATGACGCAAGACGAAAAGCTGTCAAACGAAATATTGAATTATTTGGGCCTAGTGTTGAGATGGCTAAAGAGTGATAGCTTTAAAGCAATATTTTTATATAAAAAAATAAAGCCATTGTTTATATTTGTCACTTATAGAATTTGTTTAAGGATGAAATCAAACTAAATGAATAGAATAAAAGAGATTTTAAAAGAACAAGGGCGTTCGCAAACATGGCTTTCTGAACAGTTAGGGAAGAGTTATGTGATGGTTACTAACTACTGTAACAATAAAGCGCAACCTAATCTTGAAGTGTTGAACCAAATTGCAAACATTTTAGATGTTGATGTGAGAGTTCTCATTGAACCTAGTAAAGTTGATAAATAATGGAAGTAGCAAACTTAAAATTTTCTGGACATGAGTCTTTCCATTGCAGACCTTTTTGGTTAAAGAAAGGATTTGACTTTGTTAATCGTGAACAGCAGTTTACAGATAAATCTGGTATTGATTTAGGTGTAGGTAAAAACATGGTTGAATCTATTCGCTTTTGGTTAAAGGCATTTGATATAGTTGATGATAACAATGAATTAACTGAACTGGCAAGCCGTATTTTTAATGATGGAAATGGATGGGATCCATTTTTAGAAGATGAAGCTACTTTATGGCTATTACATTATAAGTTGAGCTCTAAGCAATATTCAACTGTTTATCATTTGATTTTTTCTGATTTAAGAAAAATTCGCCCAGAGTTTACCAAGAATCATTTTGTTTCTAAAGTCAATGAAATTGATGCTAAACAATCTGACAAAATAATTGCAAAAGACTTTTCCGTTTTTACGAGAACTTATTTTGCAAAAGCCTCTAAAGATAAAGAAGAAAGTTTCTCTGGATTGTTTACAGATTTAGGTTTATTGGCGGAAGTTGGAAAAGATAGTCAAGAAAACACCTTATATCACATTAACAATGTTAAACAATCATCCATTCCTTGGCAAATTATTCTATTCTGTATTTTAGAGAATGATAATTATGGAAAATCAATAAGTTTTAATTCGTTATTTACAGACTCTAAAGGAGTTGGGAATATTTTTGCTTTTAATCAGGAAGAACTTGAAAACAAGCTGAATGAAATAAGTGAAAGTGAAAAGGATATCATTTATAAAAATGATGCAGGAGTCAAAGAACTTCAATTCAAAACGAATAAACCTAGCGGATTAGACATATTAAATAAATATTATAATGAAAACTAATTATTCTCCTTCTGTAAATATCATCCGTGATGCTCAAAAAGGATTGGAGTATATAGTTACGGAAAATGCTGAAAACTCAGCAATTAAAATATTGAATGATTTCAATAAAGGATTTCATTCATTTAGTATTATTGGTTCATATGGAACAGGAAAATCTTCTTTTCTATGGGCGTTTCAACAAACGTTAACTAAACAAGCTGATTTATTCGACTTAAAATTACCCAATGGAATTAATAAAGTTGATGTAGTTAATCTTGTTGGAGACTATAATTCACTTATTGAATCTTTTAATCAAGAGTTTTTAATTGAAAGGGATTTTTCAAGTAATCAAAAATTATTTGATGCTATTTTTCAACGATACACTAAGCTTGAGAAAGATGGTTTATTACTCATTCAAATAGACGAATTTGGTAAATTCTTAGAGTTTGCTGCAAATAACAATCCTGAAAAGGAAATGTACTTTATTCAGCAATTGGCTGAGTTTGTCAACGACCCCTCTCGAAATATTATTCTTTTAACAACTCTTCATCAAGGATTAGATACTTATGCATCTAAGTTGACAGACGGACAAAAGAACGAATGGCGAAAAGTTAGAGGTAGATTACAAGAGATTACTTTTAATGAACCAGTAGAACAACTTTTAACGCTTGCATCAAACCATTTTGTTGAGCAATTAGGAGAGACTAATGAAACTGAATATTCAAAAGCTCTAGTTAATCTTCAGCAAAACAAACATATATTTTCTACGAAAGGAGATTATTTTGCTGGATTAAAAAATTCTTTATTCCCACTAGATATTTTTTCTGCTTATGTATTAACATTATCACTACAAAGGTATGGTCAGAATGAACGGTCTTTATTTTCATTTTTACAAGCGTCAGACGATCTTGGTTTAAACGATTCTAAAAGAAAGAATACACATTTTAGTATTTCATCAGTATATGATTACTTATTAAGTAACTTCTATCAACTACTCACAACAAGAGCAGTTGCAGATTTTTCAAAGTGGAGTTCAATTAGAGACTCGATTCAAAGAATAGAAATAATAGAGAACATAAACATTCCTATTGCTGAAGACTTATTAAAAACAATAGGTTTATTGAGTATATTCTCATCTAAAGGAGCTAAGGTTGATGAGGAATTTATTGTTAACTATCTTTCAAATAAATTTGAGATAAAAGAAATAAGAGAGACAATTGAAATTCTTGGAAAACACAAAGTAATTAGATATTTCAAGTTTAACTTTTCTTATAAACTATTTGAAGGAACAGATTTAGATATTGAAGGTGAGCTTGCTAGAGTTGAAAATCAAGTCAATGAAGTAGTTGATCTCGTTCCTAAATTAGAAACTTATTTTGAGTTCCCAATAGTAACTGCGAAAGCGAATTCATACAGAACGGGAACTCCAAGGCTTTTTGAATACAAACTGAGCGATTCTCCATTTTCAGAAGCTCCAAAGGGAGAAATAGATGGTTTTATAAACTTGATTTTTAACACCAAATTAACTGCCAAAAAGATTAAAGAGTTAACCAAAGACGAAACAAATGCAACTGTTTACGGATTCTTTAAAAACACAGACAAAATTTCGTCTGCACTTTTTGAAATTGAAAAAACCAATCAGGTTTTAAAAAATATTGAAGATGACGGAGACAGAGTCGCAATCAATGAGCTACAAAAAATATTAAGAAGTAATAAGGTTTTATTAAACCATTATGTATTGGATACATTATACAATCAAAATGATGTTGAATGGATCTACAATGGAAAAAAACTAAATCTAAAAAATAAGAAGGAGTTAAATAAACAGTTATCTGTTATTTGCGACACTGTTTACCATCAGACTCCAATCATTAAGAATGAGTTATTTAATAAACATAAACCTTCTGGTGCTATTTCTTCTGCTAGAAAGAATTATTTTAATGCTTTAACAACTAATTTTGACAAAAAAGAATTAGGATTTGAGTCAACTAAATTCCCACCAGAAAAAACAATTTACTATACCTTACTTCATAAGAATGGTATACATGTTAAAACAAATTCAGGATACACTTTAACCAGACCAAATGAGAATGCGGATTTATTTAATATTTGGGAGGTTTGCGAATCTTTTTTATCATCTGCTAAGAATGAACCCAAAAAGATTACAGCATTAATTGAAATTCTTACTTCTGCTCCATATAAAGTGAAGCAAGGCGTTATAGATTTCTGGCTGCCTACATTTCTCTTTTTAAGAAGAGGTGACTATGCCTTGTATTCAGAGGGAAAATTTAAACCGTACATAAATAAGCAAGAGCTTTATCTTATTACACGTACACCTGAATTATATACCGTGAAATCTTTTGAATTAAACGATCTCAGGTTATCATTTTTTAATAAATACAGAGAATTATTACGACAAGAAGATAGTGAGAATTTAAATCTAGAATCTTTCATAGAAAGTATTCGTCCAATATTGTTAACATTTAAGGGCTTAATACCCTATTCTCAAAAAACAAATCGAATTTCGCAAGAAGCAATTGATTTGAGAAAAGCAATTCAGTTTGCTCAAGATCCTGAAAAAGTGTTTTTTGATGAGTTTCCTAATGCTTTAGGTTTTAATGCTGCTGATTTATTAAAATCAAATAATCATTTTGATGATTATATCTTTAAGTTTCAAACTACATTAGATGAAATTAAAAACTCATATAATGAACTATTAAATAGATTTGAAGAATTTATAGTTTCTGAAATAATTGGAAGAAAGTGTGATTTTGAAACTTATAAAAAAGAACTATCTAAGCGATTTACTGCTTTAAAAGAGCATCAGCTATTAGCTAAGCAAAAAACATTTATACAACGAGTTAACTCACCTTTAAATGATAGAGACAGTTGGTTAGCGTCTATTGCACAGGCATTAATTGGGAAGCCATTAACCGCTATTGAAGATAAAGATGAAAATACGCTTAAAGACAGCTTGAAACATCTAGTTAAGGAATTAGACAATATTTCTGAATTAGAGAGCCTTAACTTTGATAGTAAAAAAGAAGATGTTTTTAAATTAGACTTTACTACAAAGCAAAAAGGTTTAATACCTCATGTGGTAAGAGTTCCAAAAAGTAAATTTGAAAAAGTTCAGAAGAATATTAATAAGATCGAAAAAGAACTTGGAGACGATAAACAAATGAGAATAGCAATTTTAGCTAAACTATTGAAACAAGAATTAGAAAATGAATAAGGTAAAACATGTATTAGGGATTTCTGGTGGAAAAGATAGTGCCGCATTGGCAATCTATCTGCACGAGAAGTATCCGCAAATTGACTTTACCTATTATTATACAGATACGGGTAAAGAACTAGATGAGACTTATCAATTATTAGAAAATATTGAAATTTATTTAGGCAAGAAAATTCAACATCTTGTAGCACATGATGCAAAAGAATCTTCTGAAAATCCTTTTGATTTCTTTTATAAATCTTTTAGAGGATATGTTCCTTCTCCAACAGCAAGGTGGTGTACTAACATGATGAAGTTACAGCCTTTTGAGCGATTTATTGGAGATGAAATACCAACAATTTCTTATGTAGGAATTAGAGGAGATGAAGATAGAGAAGGTTATATTTCTAAGAAAAATAATATTCAGTCTATATTTCCTTTTAGGAAAAACATTTGGAGTGAAGATGTTCTGAAAAAGCTCTTTCATCCTAAAAATAGGGAGACTGTTTTAGATTATTACAACACTATTTTTAAAGGGCAAAACCTTGATAAGGTTGCTGAATTAATTAATTCTGAAATAACATTTGAACGACATCAAAGGTTAACAACTGAACGTCAAATTAAGCAGAAGTTAAATGGATTAATGGATTTAGGTGTGGTTGATTTTAATCATGCTACATTTCAATTTTTAAAAGGAACAGAATATCCATTGTCTTTTGAAGATGATTATGCTTTGTTGAATAATGAAGACGTATTGATAAGAGATGATGTATTTAGAATCTTGAGAGAAAGTGGTGTTGGTGTTCCTGCTTATTACGAAAAGAAAGAATATGAGGTAGATGGTCAAAAAGGCGAATATGCAAGAAGCCGTTCTGGTTGTTTCTTTTGCTTTTTTCAGCAAAAAATAGAATGGATTTGGTTGTATGAACAACACCCCGATAAGTTTAAAGAAGCAATGGCTTATGAAAATGCGAAAGAAGGATTTACATGGAACCAATATGAATCTCTTGAACAATTGGTAGAACCAAAAAGAATTAGACAAATTAAATTAGATCACTTAAAGCGTTCTAATCGTCAAAAATCAGATGACTCCCCATATCTACTAGATATATTGGATGATACTGAAGGAGATGGTTGTACGGCTTGTTTTATATAAAGAGGACTTAATTATCATTAGAAATAAAAAAATGGGAGATAACCTTAGTTTTTCTGTTGATGCAGGAATTATTAATCGACTAGGAATTGAATTAGTAGGACGTTCAGAAACAGCTGTTTCTGAGTTGATTAAAAATTCATATGATGCTGATTCTAACATTGTAAATGTATTATTTAAGGATACCTATGAAGTTGGGGGTACTTTGATTATAGATGACGATGGAGAGGGCATGGACTATGAAGGCTTAAAAAATGGCTTTATGCGTTTGTCTTCTACTGATAAAATTCACAACCCAATATCTAAAAAGTTTAAAAGGAAAAAGGCAGGAAAAAAAGGAATAGGTCGTTTTTCTACGCAAAGACTTGGTAGTAAATTGACAATCATAACAAAGAGAGAGTCAATGCCTCAAGCTATTAAGCTAGTTATAAACTGGGATGCATATAGCATTGATACTAATTTAGAGACAATAAAAAATGAAGTCTCTTATGTTACACCAATTAAAGATTTTGGAACCCAATTAATTATTGAAGGCTTACGAGATATTTGGAGAGATGTTGAAATAAGAAGAGTTTATAGATATATATCAAATTTATTACAACCAGACTTTTTATCTGATAGAGCTGATGCTTTAAATATCGCAACCTCTGATAATGCCGATAATTCTTTTACTGTTTATTGTAAGAGATTAAATAAAGGAGATAAATTGGCTACAGATATAGGAGCCCCTGAAAAAATTCTTTTTAATAAGGCAATTGCAACTATAGAAGGGTATGTAGATAACGATAAAGATGGATATTGTAGTATTAGTAGTTCTAAGTTCGAATTACCTGGCGAGATAATACCAGTTGGGGCTAGTCAAGATAAAAATGAAATAAAAAAATTTGAACAACTTAAGAACATTCACTTTAAGGCATATTACTTTATTTATAATAGACCTCAATATTATAATTTTGACAATAATTTCACTCAGTTAGAATTGAATAGTATTCAAAAAATCGCAGATGAATCAAGTGGTGTTAAGTTATATAGAAATGGGTTTCGAGTTTTTCCATACGGAGAGAAAGGTAATGACTGGCTCAGCATAGATCGAAAACTTAATAAATTACGCTCTGATACTGGAGTTAACATTCCTTTCGGGAATCAGAATTTGTTTGGATTTATTGAGATAATTGACGATACCACTTCTGATAAGTCAATGTTTGAAGAAACAGCAAGTAGAGAAGGGTTAATAGAAGATTCTGTTTTTAAAGAACTCCAAGAGTTTGTATATAAAACATTGCATGTTGCTATGTTGCGTATAGCTAGTGCAGAGAAATTTATAGAGACAAAAAAGAAAAGAGAAATAGAAGTTGGCAAAAAAACTCAAATAGATAAGGAAAAAAGATTTGCGGACATTAAGAAGTCAATTAGCGAATTACAAGAAAAAATAAAAACAGACGATCCAGACAAAGATGAGCATATTGCTTCATTTTTAAAACAATTACCCTTACAAATAGATGCAACAGCGCTTGAATTTCAAGAACAAATTAAAGAAAATGGAATGCTCAGAGTTTTAGCTGGAATTGGTTTGGTAATAGGTGAATTTGTTCATGAAATTGAACAGTTTGATACTATTTTTAAAAGTAGAATTAAATATCTCAAAAAAAAATTACATGAGGTTTTATTAATTGGTAAAGTTGAGGATTTGGAAGAGGCTTTTTTAGCCTATCAATCATACACAGCGTATTTTAGAGCTTCAGTTTCTCAAAATGTAAAGAGAGAAATTGAACCTATAAACTTAAAAATGACAATTAATGCGTTTCTAAAGCAAATTGAAAATAATAGTAATAAAGCTAATATAGAAATTGAAAAACATTTTTTAAATCAATATCTTATTACTTGCCCAATGCATCCGTCAGAGTGGTTATCAATTTTATTTAATTTATATACTAATTCAAAAAAGGCTATCAAAAGAGTTAGAAATAACAAAGGTAAAATTCAAATAAAAGTATCTCAAATAAAAAATGAGTTACAAATTGAGTTTTGTGATAATGGAGATGGCATTTCACAGGGAATAAGAGAGCGAATATTTACGCCATTCTATACAACTTCAAACCCCGTAAACCCTGACAAACAAGATGTGAAAGATAATTCAGGAACTGGTTTAGGTCTCTATATTGTTAAGAAAATTATTAATTCATATAATGGGACGATTGATGTTATAACTCCTACAGAAAAAGATTACAAGACTTGTTTTAAAATAATATTACCCGCTAATGCTTAAAAAAACATATTTATATTTTGACGACAAAAAAGACACTGCTAATGCGATTAAAGATAATTTAGAAAGTGATTCTTTGGAAATTATTGTTAAAAGAGAACAACCATGGAATAATATTCTTGAGTTTTTATTAGATCAAGAATGTACTTTTGATGGGTTAATTCTTGATTGGAAACTGGATGGAGAAGATGATTCCACAGCGGATTTTTCATCTGAAGCATTAGCTCAACAATGCAGGAGATTGCAGGTAGACAAAGTGAATAATAGAGGGTTTACTAAAAGTTTTCCTATAATTTTATGCTCTTCACAACCAAAATTCACTACAATCTACGAAAAGGATACTACTGGAGAAGATCTTTTTGATAGAATATTTGACAAAAGTACTTTAGAGGATGAAGAAGCTTTTCTACTTTCACTTACTTCAGCTTATGAGTTGCTTAATCAAACAACAAATTCTGTTGAAAACATTCTAGGTTTAGAAAAAGAGGATATATTGAATATTGATCAAAGTTTGATTAAAAAAATATCTGAAATAAAGGATAAACAACCACACGAAACTATTTATTTTTTACTAAATGAAGTGATAAACATAAATGGAGCATTAGTAAATGAAAAGGTACTAGCGGCTAGATTAGGTGTGAAAAAGGGTTCAGAAGGATGGGGATTATTACTGAGTAAATTAGAATCATTTAAATATAAAGGGATTTTATCTAATGAAAATAGATGGTGGAGTGATTTAATCAATGATTGGTGGGCTAATGAATTTAATGGAAGTATTTTAAAATTTACGACCTCTTCTGAAAGGATAGAATATTTAGAAAATAAATATGTAGACTTAAAAGATAAATTAAGTCAACCTGATTTATGTGTTGGAGCAGATAGTACTGAATTTTGGACAGTATGTTTAGGAACTAATAATCCTATTTCTGAAATAGATGGTTTTATTATTGATAAACATCTCCATTACTCATGGCAAGAAAAAGAGTTTATTTGTCTAGATGAAGCCAAAAATGAAACGCATAGAGGTACAAAATGGAAAGCATTACTTCCTTATGAAGAAGAAAGGTTAAAATTATATTTTGAAACTCTATAATTAAAAACTATGGCAAAAAATAAATATAATGCTTCTAATATTTTTGGTGATACATTAAGAATGATTGGACTCTTGAAAGATATAAAAAGGTCTAAATTAGAAATTGAAATAGAAGGGCTTGAGGCACTGGAAACCGAGCTTAAAAAAAAAATATTAGATCAGTCTAGATGGAGTCTACAATCAAAATTAATATTTAAGAATATTAATAAATCAGATTTATCTATACCAATCGAAATGGAGACTGAAATCAAAGAGATATCACTTAATCTCAAGGTTAATATTACCGAAATCTCTTATTTAGAAAATGAAATTAAAGATTCTATTGTTCAAAATAATAGCACAAAATATGGAGTTCAAATAATTACATATGGCAAAACAACAACACCCAATGGGTATAAAATGTCATGGCATTTAGATAAACATATTAGGTCTGGAAATGATGGAAGAGGCAAAGGATTTATTCATCCAGAGTATCATTTTAATATGGGAGGATTTGCACTAACTAAAGAAAACAATTTTAATTTTGGTGATGTTTTGTTAATTGACACACCAAGACTTGTTCAACCCCCGTTGGATATTGTTTTATCAATAGATTTTGTTTTAAAAAATTTCTATGGTATTCGAGTGAAAAATTTGACTGACTCTAATTTGTATAATAAAATTATTTTTAACGCAAAGAATAGGTTATGGCGTCCATATTTCATCTCACTTGCCGATAAATGGGAATCTAATCGTTTTAATCATTTAATGATCGAATCAGATTATGCAAATAAAATTTTAGGATAGAAGTAAAGTTAATCCCCCAACCCTTGCATCATTTCTTCTATTCCGCCAAAATTGAGAATGAAGGTAGAATAATAATAATGGTCAAATAAATCCTTTAGGTATTGACCTAACTCAACTTCTTCATATCTTTCTGTGTTTACTACCTTTTGGTTAATTTGGTAACCTCTGTTTTTGGTAATGGTGTATGGGAATAATGTGTGAAAATATACCGCAGTATAACACTTTCGGTTGGCAATCGTTATTTGATCTTCATTTGGGTTTCTGTATTTTGATTTGAAGTTTTTAAGTACTGAACTATCCATGTTTACAAAAATACTATTGAGGTTATCTCCCACAGCTTCTGGTACCATCACAGTCTTAATGTCCATATCCAAACTTGTAGCCTCTTCAACATCAGCCCAAGACACTGCATTTTCATCTTTTCCTTCTTTTTCCTGATATGCAAATACCATATTGGGTAAACCTAGTGGTTCGTTATCCTCTTCAGGTTTTGGAGCTTTTTCCTTTGGTTGTTGCGGATCAGCAATTTTCACCCAAAATATTTCATTAAAATCACCTCCAGGGGCTCTTAATGATACTTTTATTTGGACTGTAATTCCGTAAAGATTAAATCCCCCCTCACTAGCCCACAATACTATCATTAGCTTCATCCAGTTCCTCATTGTCAAATGAAGCTAAATAAATTTGTGTTGTTTTTAAGTCTTGATGTCCTAAAGCTTCTGATATTAATGTGACTTGCACATTTTTTTTGTTAGCTATATTAGCCCATGAATGACGCGCATAATATGTAGTTATTGGTTCATCTATTCCCGCTAATTCAGCTACTTCTCTTAATTTCAAATTTATCCTGTCTCGTTGTTTTCGATAACGCCTCAACCCTTGCTCCGTGTCCTCAAATCCATATTGAAAAACAAAATCTTCATCTGATTTTTTTCCAATTTCGTATTGATTCAATATACCAATTGATTCCTCAGTTAGTTTAATAGAAAATGAAGAACTTGTTTTACTTCTATCAAATATTATTCGTCCTTTCATAAGGTTTCCAGTTCTATCATAACCTGTCTTAATCAATTGTTTTTTCTTCAACTTAGCAAGATCAATGAAATTAATTCCCATATTATTAAACATGAACAAGAAGCAGTTTCGACATACCAAACAGCACTATTTGGCTTTAATTCTAATGCTCTTATAGATTCAATATCCTCTATTTTCAATGCTCTATTTTTCGTTTTGGGTAACTTAGGAAACTTAAATGTTTTAAACGGGTAAATTTCATCACTAATAAATTTTGAATCAATCGCACTATTAAACAATTTCCTAATTCGTCTTAAATATGTATGAACTGTACTTGCTTTATTTCTTCTCGAATAACAATATGCTGTAAAATTCTCTAAGAATGCTATATCCACCTCTGTAAAGCTAATTTCAATTGAGTTACTAAAATCTTTTAATCTAGCAATAGCTTCTTTGAATGAGTCAGCAGTTTTATTCCTATGCGCCAATCTTAACCGATTTATGTGGATTGCAGAAAACTCTGTTAAAGAAGTACTTTCTAATTTCATAGCTACATATTTCGACTGAGTTTGTTTCGTAGTTTTTACATTGGAAAAAATTTCAGTCTGTAACATTGTTTTTAGCTCTTTCATAGACCAAATTTCTATATCTAGTTTATGCTCATTAAGAAAAACACGCGCTTTCATTAAGTAGGATTCTATTTTTGCTCCAATATGTTTAGCATTCTTAACATCTATAGGAATCAACCTTTCTGCATCCCATTCATCAGTTTTAAATGAATACTTCAATCCAATTGATCGAGTTTTAGATTTATGATGTAGAGACAAAATAAGCGGAAAGCTACCATCTTTTTTTTGACAATTCTTTCTAGTATCTAGCTTTAAGTTTATTTTAGCCATATTAAATTTAGTATTACTTGCAAATAAAATTGCGTTCTTTTTTGCGTTCTTTATTCACTAAAATAACGTAAAAAACACTAATTTAGTATCATTTAAAATACTAAAACTCTCTATATATAGGAATCTTAGACTACATCACTTTTTTTTAACACAAAAATAACCTCCCTTCTAAGGAGGCGGTCAAAGGTTCGAATCCTTTCGGGCTCACTTTTTATAGAAACAACTAACTGTTTATCAGTTGGTTGTTTTTTTTTTTTTTGCCCACATATTTCCCTAATTCATTCTATAAAAAAGTATTGAATCACCCACATACTTCCCTTTGTCAACTAAAATAAGATTTTTGATTCATCATTCGACTAATTAAAGTGTTAAAACTTGATGCTGGGAATGCTTTTCGATTAAATCGGTAGAAAAACTCATCAA
>Ga0316209_1000695_pt1 | contig 49727 bp, 43 predicted proteins | sample 6monopyrite_MG_FD_204945 | JGI IMG/M metagenome (GOLD analysis project Ga0316209, IMG submission 204945) | Microbial mat bacterial communities from mineral coupon in-situ incubated in ocean water Damariscotta River, Maine, United States -... | ecosystem: Environmental > Aquatic > Marine >... | reverse complement strand
GTATATCACATTTGATTACCTTAAGCAAAATATTTCTCCCACTCTCTTTGCCTTTATATCTCCAAAGAAACTTAAGAATCAAACATACGAGTAGGCAAAGAAACCGAAGGTTCATGAGGGATCGTAGGCAAGGTAGTGCGTATGAGTAAATCAAGGCTGCATGAAAGATTTCGCCTTGGTTTTAGTTTTTCAGCAGACCCTAAATACCAGACAGGAAAGAGCATATCAACTTCCACCCTTGTAAGAATGTTTGTTTCGAACCAAAATAATCATATTCCATATAAACATACCTTGGACATTTTATCTGATTTTGATGAATATTCTGATGGGCAAATTTTTGTAAACGCCACTCTGGTGAGAATGAGATAGACATATTTCCTTTTCCAAATCAGGATAATAATGGGTCTATGTGGAATACTGTGGGTAATTTAATTTTCACTCAATTTTTTTTGAGCAATAATTCCGTCCTTCAGGGCTGAGATATAGCATCAGAAACATATGAAGGCTTCAGCCCAATTTCTGTTTTTGAAAAGGGCTAAAGCCCTGATTTACAACCAAAAATCCATACTCCCCCGCCCTAAAGGGTGGGGGAGAATGGATTTAGGATTGGGCTGATTTCAGTTGTACAAATTTTCGGGATGCGGTCTATCATGATCTTCGTTTTTCGACAACCTCCACACCAAATCATATAGACCCATAATAATATTCATTAACCCATATTTTGAGTCCGAGAATTATCAATATCTTCCATTTTTAGCAATGTAGTCCACCGCACTTTGAGTAGTTTTTTTTGTCGCTTCAGCTAAACTCGCACTGTAGGAAAAAAGAAACACTCCTGCTTTATCAGTAGTGGAAAATTCATACATTTTCTTTTGCTTTTTTGTATCCCATGTTTCCAGTACCAGTGTCACTTTACAACTTTCAGAACTTGTATTTGACCCTGCCATTCCTGGCTGTGAAGGGGGAGCATAATTAGAGGTTATTTCAGATTGAATGGTCACTTCTTTAATGAAGAGAATAAGTTCACTAGTAGACTTGGAAAAATAGTCTCTGGCTTTTTGAACATCTTGTTCATTCAAACTCACTAACCCCAACATTGGAGTAGATTCTTCCGATGAACCAGTATCCACATTCGAATTTGATAGTGCTAAATTTGATACGATTGATAGTTGAACAGATTTGAAGTAGCCTTCATTGTTTATATAAGTTTTAGCAAATGCCTTTTCGTAGCTGTTCAGGACGAGGTTATTCCCAAACACAACTTCCACACGTTTTGTAAGCAAATCTTTAATTTGGAATCCCGGTTCAGTGTATCTGGTCTGATATGAAACTGTAACGCAACCTGATAAGAAACAAGTGCTTACAAAAAGGACCAATGGCAGAATATTTTTCACAATTATAGCGCGAGCGAATGAAGTTTGAGGAAATCCCAAATCTACTTAATATTTTGTTTCTTGTTGACATCTATTTTCGGCACTGACTCAGCTTAATTCAAACTAATTTCGCCTCTCAAAACCAACGCCCTTTGTCCTTCGACCCTTTCAATTCAGACCTTCCGATAACGGACATCCTCACGGAGGTTAAGGATACGCTTGCCGAGAGTTCTACACTCATCGTTCATGCACCTCCAGGTGCAGGTAAGAGTACGCTCTTGCCATTGGCTCTGTTGGATGCACCATGGTTGGAAGGAAAAAAAATCATCATGCTGGAGCCCAGACGGCTGGCTGCTCGGTCGATTGCCATGCGCATGGCCGAATTACTGGGAGAGAAAGCTGGCCAAACCATCGGATATCGTATTCGCTTTGAAACGAAAGTCAGTGAGCAAACCAAAATGGAAGTAGTCACCGAGGGTATTCTCACCAGAATGCTACATTCAGATAATTCGCTTGAAGGTATTGCCATGGTCATCTTTGATGAATTCCACGAACGAAGTATTCACGCTGACGTGGCTCTTGCACTTTGTCGAGAATCGCAGCAGATTTTGCGACCCGATCTTAGAATTCTCATCATGTCTGCCACGCTGAATATTGCTCAACTTACTGAGAAACTGAAAGCCCCAATCATTGAAAGTGTCGGACGACAATATCCTGTGGAGGTGAAATTTCAAGGTGGACAAGATTATCAGATGATGCCAGAGTTGACTGCCCGAACGGTGATTCGGGCAGTCAAAGATCATGACGGAGATGTGCTGGTGTTTTTCCCTGGTCAGGGAGAAATCATGAAGTGTGAAGAAATCCTCCGTAAGTCATTGCGAGGTTTTGCCATTCATCCGCTATTTGGTCAATTGCCCTTCGGCAAACAATATGCCGCGATAATGCCGAATAGGGAGGGGAAGCGAAAAGTAGTACTTGCCACGTCGATCGCCGAAACAAGCTTGACCATTGAGGGCGTGAAAATAGTGGTGGACACAGGTTTTGGACGAACGCAGATGTGGGAGCCAAAATCAGGCTTGTCCAGATTGGAGACGGTGACTATTTCTCGGGATTCTGCTGATCAACGAACGGGACGAGCCGGAAGACTAAGTCCGGGTGTTTGCTATCGTATGTGGTCAAAAGCAACCGACTTGCATTTGCAAGAGCACCGAACACCAGAAATCTTGGAAGCTGACCTTTCTTCGCTAGTGCTGGATTTGGCGCAATGGGGAGTTATGGATGCGGGTCAACTTACTTGGCTTACTCCACCTCCCAAAGGGCATTGGTTATCAGCCCGAGATACTCTTCATCAGTTGGGAGCACTGGAAGCAGGACGGATTACGGCCCATGGCAAACGCATGCACCAATTGCCATGTCACCCAAGGTTGGCGCACATGCTGCTCATGGCCGAGGAGGAAGATTTGCTCGGGTTAGCGGCTGACATTGCCGCTTTGCTGGAGGAGCGTGACCCGCTTGGTAGAGAAGCGGGCATTGATATAAATGTTCGGATTGAAGCTTTGCGCAAGCATCGAAGAGAAGGACGAAAGGCGAGAAGATTTGAACGGATAGAAAAAGTAGCTTCTTCTTATCGGCAGCTTTTTGATTTGGAAGCTGACAATGATATTTTCGATCCCTATGAGACGGGTTTACTATTGGCGCATGCGTATCCTGAGCGGATAGCTTTTGCCCGTCCGGGAAATAATGCTCAGTTTCAGCTATCCAACGGCCGATTGGCTATGGCCGGTCATCGCGATGATTTGGCCCATGAGGCCTGGCTTGCGATTGCAAATCTGGATGCCCGCGATGGGATGGGGAAAATTTTCATGGCTTCTCAATTAAATCCCAAGGATTTGGCCACTCGAGTGAAGGAAGTGGAGGTCGTGACATGGGACACTGAGGATGGCGGCTTGATAGCCACCAAAGATTTGCGCATTGGGAGTATTGTTTTGAAATCCACCCCGCTACCTGACCCAGACGCGGAGCATTTACAGGAGGCTATCTCCAAGGCTATACAAAAGGAAGGAGCTACCCTTTTGGATTGGGACGTTGAAGCTGTGCAATGGCAGAATCGTGTGCTCAGCTTACGCAAATGGCGACCGGGTGAGGATTGGCCAGATGTGAGTTTGGATTCGCTCCTCTTGACCAATCGGGACTGGTTGGCTCCTTATCTCACGGATGTGAAGAAGCCTCAAGATTTGAAGAAAATCAATTTGGCCCAAGTACTTCATCATCACCTGCCTTTTGAGAACCAAACAGCTCTTGACCGGCTCGCTCCCACGCATTGCGAAGTACCGAGTGGTTCAAAGATCAAGATCATGTATCGTCCTGATGGCGAGTCACCTGTACTAGCTGCTCGATTGCAAGAATTGTTCGGATTAGCGGACACGCCGACGGTTAATGAGGGAAGAAACCCCATGCTTGTGCATTTACTTTCGCCAGGTTACAAACCTGTGCAGGTCACCGCTGACCTCAGCAATTTCTGGGATGAAACCTATTTTGAAGTGCGCAAGGAGCTTAAGCGACGCTATCCCAAACATGCTTGGCCAGATGATCCATGGAAAGCGGAGGCAGTGAGAGGGGTGAATAGGAAGAAGGGTTGATTTGCTCCAGCATGTTTAAGTACTTTTGTCTTTCTCGAAATGAGGTCTGACTAAATGCAAAAAAATTGCTGAAGAGATACCTGCAGAACCGAACATCATGCACATAACCATGATCTGATAGCGGACGGCAATGAACGGAGAAACGCCCGACAGTATTTGCCCCGTCATCATGCCAGGTAGGGACACTAAGCCCACAGCGAACAATGAATTGGTGATGGGGATTAAGGAAGCTTGAAAGGCAGTTAAGCGGGCTTTTTCATACGGTTCATTTCTGCTGATTTCGGACTGCAGTCGCTCACCGGCCAAACTGATGCTATTCATCGCATTTGCAAAAATCATCCCAGCAAGAGAAATCATATAATGTGCCAGATGCCAGGGTTGAAGCTCAAGAACGCCTTGAGTGATAACAAAAAGTATGGAGCCACCACCAACCAAAATCGCTATGAAGGATTTTGAAATTAGATGAATTCTTTTCATTTCAATAGTTCTCAGGCTTATCCAACTAGCCGACAGAAGCATAACCGAGAGAACGGCAAGAACCATCCATGAGCTTTGTGTTCCAAAGATGAAAGTCAAAGCATAACCGATAAGCAGCAGCTGAATCACCATCCGAGCCATTGCGTAAATGGAATTCTTAAATCCGGTTTTCCATTTCCAAAGAATGACAATCACAATAGCAACAGGAAGAAAGGCTAAGGCCAGTTTTGGGAAGGGGATTAATTCGATTGCGTTCATGGGAATGTGAATCTACTTGGTAAACCAAATATACTTCACGATGCATCCATTGAAGACGTCAAGCCTTCTTCACAAACTCCGACTTCAGTGCCATGGAACCAAACCCATCTATTTTGCAATCGATAGTGTGGTCGCCATCTGTGAGCCGAATGTTCTTCACTTTGGTGCCTGCCTTCACAGGTTTGGGAGCACCCTTCACGGGCAAATTCTTGACAACAACCACCGAGTCCCCATCTTGAAGCACATTGCCATTGGCATCTTTTATGACTTGCCCAGACTCTTCAGGGGCCGTCTCTTCAGGATTCCACTCATGTCCACATTCCGGACACATCAGTAGTGCGTCAGAAGGATAAGCATAAGTGGATTTACAGTTCGGGCAAGGGGGGATTTCTGACATGAGCAGGTGTTTTGGCAAACTTACTTAAAACGCAATTTCAATATACCTCTACCTTACCTTGTCTGATTTTCGGGGGTCTGAAAATAAAAATTTGACTAACGGTATTGAAATTTTTAGTCATATTTAGTTTCATCACATTGGCTCTGTCATCACCCGCCGCTTTGTAATCGTCCAGTTTCACTTGTTTGGATTTCGAGAAGGGCTCAGTAACGAAAATAGTTACAGCTCTTCCTTTATGTATTTCTCCATAGCGAGCTTGCTCCAACTCGTAGCTCGTTATTTCTGCTCCACCATTTTTCCAATACTCGTTGAAAGTCGTCGGCTACAGTTTTTCAACTTGAAGGGGTGAGGTCGGCTGTTCTTCAGTTGGCGGGGTGCAAAAATTCAGTAGAATGACAATTGGAAGAAATCTTAATGCTTTCATTTTGACACGTTTGAAAAAGTAAAGCTATGGGGCTGAAGATTAGTTCCCGCCGACCTTTGATAGACTATGCTCTGAGTTTTATCATTCAGGGCAATATGAGGGAAGTCAGGCTATGTGATTGAGAGATTTCTGCCTCCCGTGTCAGTTCGAAATGATGCACAGGATAAGGCGATTTCTTTCTTAATTTCGCTCCATGCTCAAAGCCTACTACCAAAGGGAACTGATAGAAGCAGGATGCGATGAAGCCGGACGAGGGTGTCTGGCCGGCCCGGTGGTGGCAGCTGCTGTGATTCTCCCGCAGCGTTTTCGACACAAGGTATTGAACGACTCGAAACAACTGACTCGAAAACAGCTAGAAAAATTACGGCCTCAAATTCTCAAAAAGGCGCTAGCTTGGGGAGTGGGCGTGGTGTCTCCAAAAGAGATTGATAAAATCAATATTTTGAATGCCAGTTTTCTGGCCATGCACCGCGCGATTGAGCAACTAAAAGTCAGGCCTGAGCTGCTCCTTATTGATGGTAATCGCTTCAATGCTTTCGGCGATATTCCTTATGAGTGCATCATTAAAGGAGATGGTAAATATTACTCAATAGCAGCAGCTTCGGTGCTGGCAAAAACCTACCGAGATGATCTGATGCGAGATTTGGCCAATGACTTTCCTGGCTATAGTTGGGAAACGAATGTCGGCTACCCCACCCGAGCCCACCGAGAGGGCTTGAAAGAACTCGGCTCCAACGAACACCACCGGATGAGTTTTCAATTGTTGCCGAGTCAGTTGGAGTTGTTTCCGGATTAACCAGCCGCTATCAACCCATCCAGCATCTCCGCTAATTTAGGATCCGAAGGGCGAGGTGCATCTGCACTCACGATATTCCCGTCAGGATCCACAAGAATGAATCGTGGAATGCCTTCAATGGCATAGTCGGTAATGATGGACGATTTCCAATCTCCGTCCGCGTATAACTGGATGCCACCAAGCTCCTTGTCAACGATAAACTGCCTCCATTTATCAAAATCCTTAATTGGATCAATGGAAACACTTACAAATTGAACATTCGTGTCTTTGTATTGTTCTTCCCTTTCTTTCAGATACGGAATTTCTCGAATACATGGGCCACACCAGGTTGCCCAAATATCGAAGTACACGTATTTTCCGCTGAGGTCATCCATTGACATTTTTCCTCCGGCATAGTTTACGTAATTGAACTTTGGCGCTGGCTTTCCTTTGACCAGATTCTTCACCTTGTTGTATTTCTCAGTGATTTCTGCTTTGTATTCTTGGTCAGTGGAGATTTCCATAATGCCATCATAGAGTGTCGTGAGCTCGGCATACGATGGAGAGAGGTAATACCTGAACGAATTCATCAAGCCATTTTTTATCTTTTCACTTTCCAGCTTTTTGATATTGGCGAGTACTGTAGTGATCGTATCGGGATTACCAGTGATCGCACGATAGTCAATGAATTTGCTGCTTACCAAATTTCGATAACTAGAGAAAGACGTGTAGTCTTCGCTGTTGTCATAGTCCAGTTCTTTCAGGCCGTCAAGCAAATTTTCAGAGACCTTAAAAGTCGTGTCTTCCGGTACATAATATGAATGCGCACCTTCATAATTCTTCAACGATGAAAGATGGTCATACATGATATTGCGTTTCTCCAAGTCATAGAACGAAGCATCCACCTCCTTTAAACTTTCTATGTTGGCGAGTTGTGCAGCTTTGACTTCCTCCGCTTTGGCCACATAGACCGCCTCGTCTTTCATGTAGTTTGCTTTAGCGTCAGGGATGAGCTCTTCTTCTGTCATTATTTTGGATGCCATGTAATTGTTTACCTCAGAACCTGCGCCCATGTATTTGACCGTCTCATCAAATTCCTCCGTATTGATGGTCAGCGAAAGATTGTATCCTGGTGCGAGATAAAATACAGATCGCTCGGCATGACTGAAGGTGAAATAGCCCGCCTCTATTTTCAAGGTGTCTGAAAAGGTGCCGTCTTCGGCAACAGTAATTTCTTGGCTGAAATCACCCCCACGAACGGTGAGTTTGTCACCATCAGGATTTTCAATGGTGCCCGAGAAAATGGCATAATCGATGGGTGGCTCGGTGCTGCACGACATAAAGAAAAGTAGGGCAAGAGCAGGGATGAGGAGTCGTAGGAATTTCATGCTGTTTGAGTTTTTTATTCAGCATAAAGGTAATTGTCCTTCTTATAGGAATTGCAAACCTATTTTACCAGCGGCAAATTTTCGATTCAGTTATTCTCTTTGAAAACAAATGAAATATCCTGACCTGGTCCAGAAATTATCGCCTCGATATAGTCATTTTTCAACGTGTATGCGATCTTCTTTGGAAAGTCGTTCTTTGGGTTTACGCATACAAAGCTGGTGTCTGTTTGGTCTATGAACTTAAATAATGTCGGGGTTTCATTCACCCCAACTACCTCTAATGTCAGCGTGTCGTTGATGGCCAAAATTCGCATGTACTCCATAAACACCGTGTCTGGTTCGGAAATGCTTGAGTCCATACGGACAGTGAAGCCCAATCCAGCATACTCCTCATCAGAGGTTTTGGTCCATTGTTCATACGTGATTTTTGCTTGACCATCGTTTGTCCTGACCCAATCTCCTTCGAGCCAACTTGGCAACTGGAGTTCATTAGATTCCGTTTTCTTTGGTGAGGAGCAAGAAAAAACAAGCGAGAAGCTGAGTGCGATTAGAGAATATTTCATGGCAAATTGGATAGTACCTTGGCGAAGATAAGCCCTTGCCCGCAAATCGATTATTGAATAAGTTTAAAAACGATTGGAACGACCATTCTAACTTTGACCGGCTTTCCACGTTGCTTTCCGGGTTTGAATTTGGGAACGAGCTTCATAACTCTAATGGCCTCTTTGTCACAACTGTCGCTGACACCCCTCACCACCTCAATATCTCTTAATGACCCATCTTTATCCACTACGAACTGTACGAACACTTTGCCCTGAATCCCGACTCTGGAAGCTCTTGATGGATATTTCAAGTTTTTCCCGACAAAGTCATAAAATGCTTGAATTCCGCCTGGAAACTCGGGCGCATCCTCAACGATAGTGAAAATTTCTTCAATTTCTTCTTCTCCCATTTCACCCATGGTAAACATGATTTCCTCAATAATCGTGGATTCTGTCACTTCAACATCAAGCTCAATTTCTATGTCTTCTTCTATTTCCGCTTCATTTGGAATCTCTCTTATATCACGTATCTGGATTGGTGGTTTGGGGGGCGGGGGTTGTATTGTGGGGGGGATATTTACGATTTCTTCGACCTCCTCATTAATCATTGTCAAGTCAATAATGTTTCCTTGTCCATTCCCCGGGAGCTCGAAAGCGAGAATTATCAGACCTAAACTAATTGTGAGTCCCAGATTTCTGAACATGCCAATCTTCAGACTGAGATCATACTTGGGATATTTTTTCAGTTCCATGATTTCCACATTTATCTACCCTGAATATACAATGTAGGCCATAATATTTCTAGGATATTGCTCATCCACACCATTGATTTTGCTCAACTCACTGGCTGACAGGATAGTATGAAATGCGTTTGGAATATGGGGCAAGATTTCTTGAAGACCGTATTAAATTCTATTGACTTTCTTTGCGCCATGAATTACCTGTCAGTAGAGGAGCTATCTAAAAGTTACGATGAGAAGCAATTATTCGAGGGGTTGACCTTTGGGCTGGAGCAAGGTCAGAAGGCCGCACTTGTTGGCGTGAATGGGTGTGGCAAGTCCACCCTGCTCAGAGTCGTTGCTGGATTGGAGTCGCCTGAAAAAGGAATCGTTTCTTTCCGAAAAGGATTGCGGATTTCTATGCTTCGTCAGCATCCTACTTTCGATGAAAATGATACCGTCCTTCAGTCTGTTTTTTCAGATGATCAGGAAGAACTAAAGGTGATCCGAGATTATGAATTGGCCATACTCAAAATGGAAACTGATCCCGAAAATGCCCCGGATATCTCCCCCCTAATTGAGCGAATGGATGCGCTGAATGCCTGGGAAAACGAACATCAGGTGAAGCAAATTCTGAGCAAACTCGGGATCAATGATTTGGAACAAAAGATGGGAGAATTGTCTGGTGGCCAGAAAAAACGAGTGGCACTTGCTCAGGCACTAGTCGTTAAACCAGATTTTTTGATTTTGGATGAGCCAACCAATCACCTGGATTTGGAAATAATCGAATGGTTGGAAAATCATTTGGCTACCGCCAACCTCACCCTGCTGATGGTCACGCACGATCGTTATTTCCTTGACAAAGTGACAAACGAAATTCTGGAAATTGAGCATGGGAAAGTTTTTAGATACAAGGGCAGCTACAGCAATTTTCTTGAAAAGAAAGCTGAGCGACAGGCAATGGAGAAAGTAACCATTGACAAAGCAAAGAACCTAATGAAGACCGAACTGGAATGGATGCGGCGACAGCCAAAGGCCAGGGGAACAAAAGCCAAATATCGGATCGAGGCGTTTGAAGGACTACAAGAAAAAGCGACCAGTGGCGTGGTGGCTCAAGAGATGGAAGTGAACCTGAAGAGTCAGCGTCAGGGAAAGAAAATATTGGAGATGAAGCACGTGTCCAAAGCCTTTGATGGAAAGTCAATGGTGGATGATTTCAATTACGTATTCAAGCGAGGCGAACGTGTTGGGGTAATTGGTTCGAATGGGGTGGGCAAATCCACGTTTCTAAATGTTATCACTCAAAGCCTGAAGGCAGATTCAGGCGAGTTGGAAGTAGGACAGACCATCAAGATGGGCTACTACGCTCAGGACGAGACGATTTTTGACCCGAAGATGAAGGTGTTGGATGTAGTGAAAGAGGTGGCGGAATTTATCACTTTGGCGGATGGTAGTGAGGTGAGTGCTTCGAATCTTCTGGGCCAGTTCTTGTTTGACCCCAAGGTGCAATATAACCTTGTTGGCAAACTCAGTGGAGGAGAGAAGCGACGCTTGCAATTACTTCGAGTTTTGATGGCCAATCCCAATTTCCTTATTCTGGATGAACCCACGAACGATCTGGACATCACGACGCTGAATGTGCTAGAGGATTATCTCAACAAGTTTTCAGGCTGCTTGATGATTGTGTCTCACGATAGATATTTTATGGATCGGCTCGTGGATCATTTGTTTGTCTTTGAGGGAGCTGGCAAAATCAGAGACTTTCCAGGCAACTATTCGGATTATAGGTTGGAGGGAAGCGCAGCTTCCTCTAAAAAATCCTTAACTGAAGTGGCTGGTACTCCGAAAGTGAAAGCGCCGAAAACCGAGACGGAGAAACTAACCTTCAAAGAAAAGCATGAGCTAGACACGCTGGACAAGGAGCTACCTAAATTGGAAGGAAAAAAAGCCGAACTTCAAGAAGCCATACAGCAGGAAACAGAATACCAAAAGCTGGAGGAAATAGGCCAACAAATTAAGGCTATTGAAGAGGCACTGGAAGAAAAGGAAATGCGATGGCTGGAGCTGAGTGAGCGGGGGTGAATTGTTGATAAGCACAATCAAATTTATGGATAGCCCAAGCGTACATCAAAATTATTGAGTCTAATGTTTATGGGTGGGTTGTTTTCGTTTTTTCATTTCTTTTCAAGTATTTCCATTAGTCTGTGATTCAGATACAGTTTTTCTTTTCCAACTTTTACAGATTTAAGAAATCCTTTATCTTCAAGTGCCATTAAATAATTTCCTACGGTTTTTGGTGTCCCAAATCCCTCGTCAATTAAGTTTTGCCTTTTGGTGTATGGGAGTTTGAAAATTATTTCAATTAAATCCTTAGTATATATTTTAGGAAGCTTATTTTTTATTTCCTCCGACATTTTTTGCATTAATACAATTATTGCTTTTAATCGAACTAAACCATTTTGAGAAGTATTTTCGATCATGTCAAGCATATACAGAACCCAATTTTCCCAATTTTCTTTTTCTGTAACCAATCTAAGCCTTTTGTAATATTCGCTTTTATTTTGAATGATATATTCGCTTAAATATATAGCAGGAACGTCTAAAAGATTTTTCATTTTTAAGTAAAGGAGTAATAAGATTCGACCAGTTCGACCATTTCCATCAGAGAATGGATGTATTGCTTCAAATTGATAATGCATTAGTGCCATTTTAATCAGAGGGTCAAGAGAATCATCCTCATTTATGAATTTTTCAAAATTAGATAGCTTTTTTCGAATTACATCTTCTCCCGATGGAGGAGTATAAATCACATCCCCATTTGCATTAGAAAGAGTAGTTCCTGGAGTGGTTCTAACACTTGATGTATTTTCTTTGATCCTTTGCATTATATCAATACAAAGATTTGTTGTTATGAACGGTCTTGATTCTAATTGCTTTAATCCGTACCACAGAGCATTTTTATAACTGATTACTTCTTTAGCCGCAGGGTTTTTAAACTTTTTATCTGCAACAACAGATTTGTAAAGTTCATCATTTGTGGTAATGATATTTTCAATTTCAGAACTAGCTTTTGCTTCCTGTAGATGAATAGTATCAAGAAATAATTGAGGATTTGGAAGGTTTATTATAGCTCCGTTAAGATTTGCTAATGCTCTACTCGCTTTAATTGTTTTTCTTAAAATACTTATTGTTTCCAAATTGCTCTTAGGTGGCAATAATGGTAAATCATTATACGGTATGTTTTTCTTGAAATCACTCATTTTGAACAAGGGTAAATTTTACACTCTCCGATTTTATGAGTGTAAATATATTGATAATTTACCCTTGTTGTGGTGATGAAGGTAGGTATTACTCTTGTAAGTCTACTTTTCTTCTGAAGAAGGATATTCAGCGTCTTGCTATGTGTCCATTCTTGTCCGATTTGTCTACTTTTCGCTGGATCGCTGTTTTGAAGAAAATGAGCGCTGAAAGAAAATATAGTAAGATTATTGCTAGATTCACACATCCTTCCCCGCCGTGAACTCATTCATGGAAGTGTTTGTTAGCGGTAGTGTCTTGGATTTTACTATTGTTTTTTGATTCAAAAAAAATCAAGGATTGGATGATCAAAAGTTCCTGTCTTTTGCTTTGGATATATTGTATAAGTTCACCGACAGGCTTGGCTTTGAAATCCGCAAAATCATAGATTTCAAAATTCAAATTACTGCTATCAAGTGAAGAAAGAACGTTGTTCAGCTCTGAAATTTCCTTTTCTAGGAGAAACAGATGAGGATTGGTATTTGGATCAATAATTGAGTAGGGTACTTTTCTAGTTCCGGCGTTCGCCAAACTCCTAAGTCTACTCCTCCTAGCTCCTTCTCGCATTATATTGTCGAAGAATCCAATCTCAATGAGACCGATGAAATGCTCGAATGAAGGGAAGTATTTGATGAATCTTTGTTCAATAGGTGTGAATTAAGATCAATCTGATCATTGATAAGACTGTCAATACGTGATGATTTCTGATAACTTAGGTCCCACTTATTTGCAAATTGAGCGGTGTTTATGCTATGGCCACTCTGGATCAAGTTAATTCCTATATCTATTGCTGTGTACCAAATGAGTGCGGTAATTAGTATTCCGATACTTCTTGACACGCTTCTTGCAATACTCCAAAAATTCAACTTGGGTAACCGCATGGTGGGTTGGAAGAACAGGAAGAGATAGGCGGTTAAAATAGAAAAAACCAATAATAGCGCAGGAAATTCATTCGATACTAAGGTTAATTCACTCAAGAAATCTCTACCTAACAAAGTGAACTCGAACCCAAGTGCAACAGTAATAAGGACCGTAATGCTTAGAAAAAAAGAAAATTGAGCGGTAAAAAAAGTTGCGGATATAATGGCAGCCATCAGTCTTATTCTAAAAACCAGACATTGTAGAAAGACTAACAGAAACAGCATTCCAACAAAAGCGAGTAGAAATGGCCAATTGACATTTATGTCGAACAACTTAGTTCCAGCAAACCCATCGTGATGATTTTCAATGACTCCTGAAACCAGAGTGATAATTGTTAGAATTAAGAACAAGTAGGTAAATGGGTTCATAACCCCTTTTGTATGTCCTGATAAGTACCTAGTGATAAATCTATTTGGGCGTAGGGTAAGCTCCTTTAGGTTAAATAACAGCCCGCGCTCCATTTCAAGAACTTCAAACACTTGGCTTAGAATGAATTTCCAACTTATTTTATCCATCCATACTTGCCCACAATTAGGGCAATATTTATGATTATGCTCTAACTCACATTTGATGCACTTGTTCATTGGTTGGAAATTGCCGTTAAGGTAAAGCTATCAGGCTGTGTGCCCTCAAGCTTTTAAACATCACTAATGTAGCGCAACTGCCCAAACCCCACAACTGTACCTACGAAGCACTACATTCCAAAAGTCAAAGTCCGGAAAGAAGAAAGCTGATCAAGCGTAGAAATTTCAGAATGGGTAGTGGAGCGGATTGTTTTCTCGGGAGCTTGCAGAAAGCATGGTGGCTCATGCCTTCATACATATTGTTGTGAGTTATTGTTTTTCCTTAATCATTTCGCTGAAATAGAATAAGGTCAGCAGTTTTCTTAAACCAGGGTCATTTAAATTTGGGCGTCTAAAAACCTGAGTTGGCATGTGTGCTGCTCCCAATCGAAAATTAAATCCAATCGAGTCCGGATTTGTTCTTCCAAAATTTGAAATAAGGTTCGTGCTATCGTTTAACCCATAAGACTTCACTATTGGGTTACATATTTCATATAAAAACTTATGGGCGGACTCATCGTCACTTCGGAACCCAATCTGATTTAAATCATTCAATAATTTCTGTGTCGATTTATCAGACTTGTCCACAAAGAATGAATCAGGATAACCGAAATCTTGAACGTAAATAATCAAATTATAGAAAGCCTGTAACTACTCAGGAGTCAATTTAGCGATAAGTTGAAGATTCGGCAAAATGTCGAGAGATTGCTTGATGAGCGTATCAATTACAGAGCGTAATATTGCAAAATTCTGAGCTCCTGTAGTTGAACGAAACTGACCAGAGATTTTCTGTTTTACCTTCACATTTCTAATTGCTCTTTCAGAGCCATTGTTGTCAGGGGGTACCTGATGGTGGTCGAGGAACACGAACAGATTACTCCTGTATTTTTTGAGTCGTTTAACGAACGTGACGAGTTCCTTATGCTTTTGATCGAATGTGATTTCAAGTAGCCGATCCATTCTTTCTCCTATTTCCGTTCTTTTGGGACAATCGTTTTTATACTGTTCAGGGTGCAGGATTTTTTTGAGTTCGAGGCTATCAAAAAATAATTTTTTGCATATCGATGGCCAAGAGTGTTCATAGCGTTTTTCCAGATATTCAAGATCTCGAAGCAGATGGGCGATACATAATTGATGACCTGCTGCCTGACACTTAAAATGGGGTTTCCATGCATCATGACATAAAATCGCATTAGGTAAGCCTTGGGGAAATGTCTGCTCGATAACTGTGTACCCTCTGCAAGGAGATGCCTTGATATAGGTGAGCTTATCATTCTGCCATGCCCACATCCAGTTCCTTTTCCCGTTGACTTTAGCACCTGTTTCATCACTTCCTACAACAGGGGCATGGCTGATTTCTTGTCGGATACGCTCATATACCCCTTGTGCTTTCTGACTCAGCCTTTGGATAATGTTATCGACAGTACCCTCACTGAGATGGAGGTTAAAACATGCCGAAAGTAGTTCACTCAACCGCTGGTAAGGTAGGTATTGGCGGGTATGGAGATAGCCGATTATCGCCTCTACACCACTTCCGTACTGCACAGACGCTTTCAGATGTTCAGGAAGTTGCCCTGTGGTCAGATGTCCACATTGGCATCTTTTACGGTATGCCTGATGTTCAATGGTTATAACCCTAGGCATAGGTAGGTCTATCTCTTGAGTTCTAAGGTGGAGGGTGGCTTCCTTTTCACCAAGATCATTTCCACAACAGGTACAAAATTGTGGCATGTACTTGATTGTGCGATCAGGAGTAGCACTCATTTTCAGTGTATGGCCTTTATGCCCCTGCTGTCCACCGGACTTCCTTCCACTGCTTTTTCTCAAACTTTGAGACTTCATCGGTCGGTTTTCATCCTTTGAGGGGGGGACTGAACTATTGGAACTGGTTTTGGGCGTTTGGTAGCGAGCCAGTTGATCTTCCAGAGACTCAATCTTTCTTTCCAGCATTTTGACCTCCTTTACTAAGCTATTGACCAATGCGGTTAGCTCTTTAATTTGTTTGTCTTTGCTGCTCAAAACTCGTATTGTTTGAGCAATATCAGTCCTTTCTGAGATAATCAGCTAAGAAAACACAATAAGTTACTCACAACTTTATGTTCATAATTCACAACATTTTCTGATTTTGAGGATTCAAGAGAAAAACCCTCCTAAATTGTTTGGATTCAATGTTTATTATCGGTGATTTCCTCAGAAATAGAATACAAAAAGGGGGGTGATTAACAATCTTTTTGCGTAAAAAATTGAATAGTTGCTATTTTACTTAGTGATACCTGAGTAGTTACGAAAGCCTCAGTTGAATCTTGATTTTCCATCAGGCCTAAGTCCGCTATTCTTTGAAAGAAGTGTGCCTCTGTTTTTTGCCAAAGAGTTGGGATCGAGTTGAATTTTTCAGAAATCTCTCTGTTCACTGCGCTATCTACCTTGTTCTCTTTGCCGTTACAAGATATAACGAAGATTAAAGCAACAAGTAAAAATTTCTTCATAGAGTATTCCTCACAGCTAGTCGCTCAGCGGCACATATGCCGCTTATAAACCTTTCAAATATACGATACTGCAGCCTTGATTGTGGAAGGATCTTACATTCTCAAAATTTCTTAACTGAAATATACCCTCCTCATGGTAGGTTTTGATCAGGTGTTGCCGCCTAATTTTGAATAAAAACCCATGGACGCTTCGACACTTTTGCTTCTTGCCATACTCCTACTGTTGATCTTCTTTGTGTTGGGGCTGATAGCACCGCAGAAGTTCACTACGCTAGGTGGAGGATCGCCACATCGAGGAAAGGCCTTCCTTTTCTATCTCGTTCCAGCCTTCTTTCTTTTTCTTTGGCTGGGTTCAGTGGCTGGTTCGGTAGAGCAGGCACAAGACGACCCTGAAAGTGTCACCCATCTGTATCTTGACGAAAAAGGCTTGCGGGAGCTGCCAGATTATGTGGCTAAGTGTGTGAATCTGGAAGTGCTGGACTTGTCCGACAATTCGTTTGATGAGATTCCTGAAGAATTGAAGAAATTGTCGAAACTACGAGTTGTTGATTTGACCAACAATCCAATTTCATACTTGCCAGACTGGCTCTTGGAAATGGAAGCGCTTGATGAGCTTGATCTGTCTGGGACGAAGATTGACAGTACATCCTCTGTCCTTATTTCTCAACTGAGGAAAGCGGACATAGATGTCCTTTATGAAGAGACCCCATTTTCTGAAGTACTAAAAAGTAAGAAAGCCGATCCTGATAGTGAGGAAGCAGATGCGAAACCTGATGATGAACATTCGGAAGGGTTTTTGGAATTCGCCAAACGAAAATTGCTGTATGGAGGAGAGGACTATCGGCGGAAATACGGCAAGGGGGAAATCTATTATGAACGTGGAATCGAGAAGGCATTGGTCGATTCTTTAGGTGCTGCTTTGACCGATATTGGCCTTTTCACCGAAGAAAAAGAAGTGACCGTCAAGCTGGTGAAAGTTGATGATTTATTTCAAGTGAAAGTCGTGACCATTTATGAAAGTGCTGATGATTTGTCGGTGGAAGAAGAAGCCTCGTGGCAATTCATCACAGTAATTATTGCGGGGCGGACGTTTGATGGCGAGAAAATGGAAGTGCATCTCTGTGATGTGGAATTGAATGTATTGAAAGAAATCCCCTCAGAGTGAGTCAGCTCGTTTAGAAATTGATGATGCGACCCGGCAATCATCCATTCTTTCTACTAGAATCCATGTGTATTTTGACCAACAAAAGTCTCTGGAAAATCCTCATCGCCGGGGAATCCCAACTTAATATCACGACCATCACTGGGAATGTAATTGGTGCGAAACAAATAGTCCCAAATGCTCAGGGTTATCCCAAAGTTCACACCGTACTTTCGTTCCTTGGGAATATCATACGCATGATGCCAAATGTGCATCTGAGGGTTATTGAAAATGTATTTCAAAGGGCCAATATTTAGTCTAAAATTGGAATGATTGAAATGGCCAACAGCCAGTGTGAAAATGTGAATGATAAAAAAATCTCTCAAGCTAATTCCGATCAAGGCCAGTGGTATATATTCGATCCCTCGGTACACCACATTCTCCATCCAGTGGTAGCGAAGGTGAGCGGCAAATCCCATCTGCTCTACAGAGTGATGAACTTTGTGAAATCCCCAAAGTCTAGGCACGCGATGCAATAAACGATGCACCCACCATTGCACAAAATCTCGCACCAAAAAGCCGATCAATAGATGCGCCCAAATCGGCCAGCTCATCACTTCAAAGGCGAGCAAATTGGTGATCCCAATACTGGTCAATAGATCTGTAAAAAAGTACACCACTACATTGGAAAATGCGCCGTAGATAACTAGAGAGAAAAGAAAAAAATTCGAAAACATATAAAAGGCGTCCATCCAAAAATCCTTTCTGAATGTGGCCTGCTCTTTCCTCCATGGACTGGCTAGTTCAAGCGCAAAGAAAAAAAGTGAAACACCAATGAGCCAATAAAAATAATTGGTCCACGAGGGGTGGGTGATCTCATGCCAAAGGTAGTTTCCGTATCCTCTGTAGCTGTTCTTTATGATCGAAAGTACTTCTTCCAAAATATTATTTTTCGTTTACCATCTACTCGTACACCTTCTCACCACGTCTGAGCCAGAGGCCCCAAACTTTATTATAAGCGTGGATTTTTTCTACCGTATTGCCAGAGCTATCCACCACTTGGTTTTTTTGATTGACCCATTCGAAAATACCACCATAAAGATTCGATACATCGGTAAATCCAGCGGCGATTAGTCTTTCGGCTACTTTTTCACTTCGATACCCCACACTACAGTACACCAGAATCTTGCTTTTTTTATTGATTCCCTCCACACGATCCAAAGTGAAATCTTCATACCCAACCCATTTGGCTCCCTTGATTCTACTCACGTTGTATTCGCCCATTTCTCGTGCGTCCAACAACACAAAATTCAACTCATCCACCTCGCCTACTGCTGTTTCTGGGACGGTGTGTGAGAGGAGTGTCTTCAGCATGAGTTGGTAAGATTTGCTTCCGACCTCCTGGCCGTAAATAGCGCCGGAGATCAGTAGGCCAATTAGGAGTACGAAGGGTTGACGCATCATTCGTTTTCGAAACGCACTCGCCCCCCTGTGCAACTCACAAGAGACGTTGCTTTTTGGAATGTATCGGCCTCTTGTTCTAATCGATTCCCGTTTTTTTCTGTCATTTTGATTGGATTCTTTTAATACTGGCATAAACTAAAAACAGCCACGGAACACCGTGCAAAAACACATCAAAATAGTCAATTAGTTCCATGCCGTGTGCTCCCCCCATTAGCCACTTCATCTTACCAAAGATATGTGGCTCGGGGCTGAAAGGTGCTAACCCCAGCGTCAGGGCAAGGACGATCGCCATAGACAATCGCTGGTCATTACTTTTCTTCGAGGGCTGTGAGTCGTCTTTCAATTTCCATTAGTTTATGAATGATAATAATATGAGTCTCTTTGGCATCAATCCCGACGACACTTTCCGGATTCGCAATCATCGCCTCGATTTCCGCATAGGCTTCCTTTGGTACTTTGCTACTTTCCATATTTTTATTCAAATTTTTGTTGCGATCATTTGAAGGACACTCCCCAAACCCTGATGGAACTCCCCCTCATCGAGGTTCAATTCTCGCTCCTTCAACATGTCGATCTTCAACCCACTGAAGTCTTCGCTAAGTTCTTCGATACTATGATACAAACTCAAATGCTTTGGCCCACCGGAATTCCTGCCAAGCTGATTCTTTGAAAAAACTTGCAAGACAATTTTTCCTCCAGACTTTAGCCCTCCAATCATTCGCTTATGAAAATGTCTTCGATCCTCACTTTCCATGTGGTTGTAGAAAAGGCCCACCAAATCATAGTGATTTATGGTCGGGTGATATGATTGATAATCAGATAGAGAATAAGCGATCGTGACGTTTTGGCTAGCCGCAAGCGCAAGTGCCTTACGTTGCGCTTCTACCGAAAAATCAAATGATTGAACATCCCAGCCGAGGGTGGCTGCATACACAGCGTTTCGGCCTTCGCCATCACCTGGCAGGAGCATCTTCCCTGGAGACAGACCCGTGAGCGTTTTCTTCAGTATGTCAATTGGCTCAGTGCCATAGACAAATCCCCTCCGCTCATAACGTTCGTCCCAAAACGATTTCATGGCTTGGCCACAGGTCGGCCTTCAGCCTTCCAACCGCTGAATCCACCACTCATATCATAGATTTCTTTGAACCCTAGTGTGGCCAGCTGACCAGCTGCTTTTCCACTTCTCCCACCCGATTTACAATATATGATGAGCGGTTTTTCTTTATCCAATTTGCTCATTTTAGCTTCGAAATTTTCGTCAAAAAAATCAATGAGTTGTGCGCCTTCAATGATCCCTTCGGCAACTTCCTCGGGAGTTCGGATGTCCACCAATTGCATGTCCGATTGCCTCATCAGCTCAATCACTCGGGCATTGTCTATTTTGGTTACTTCCTGAGCGGGTACAGCACTACACCCAAGTGCAACGAACACTATAATAAACCCCCTCATGCGGCTACTGCTGATCTGCTCCAGGCCAGAATTCCGCCAGCAAGGTTATACAATTCTCCAAAGCCAAGACCAGCCATGTAACCACACGCACTCCCACTTCGCTGGCCACTTCTACAATAGATCAAGTAATTTTTCGACTTATCCAGTTTTTCGACCTCCGACGCAAAAGATGGATTCATGATGTCAATGAGCATTGATCCTGGGATTGATGCTTGAGCCGCTTCCCTTTCTGATCGCACATCCAACACCACGTAACCCTCCTGGCTCATCAATTTACTAAACTCTTCTGGATTAATATTTTTGTAATTCATGTATTATTCGGTTTTTTCGTGATGCAAAACTATTGATTCTTACACTACTCATAGTAACAATTGTTACTATACCAGTAAAGCCCGGGCCCTTCGACCCTTTAAAGAGAACCGTTCCATGCGCCTTAAATCTACTATAAAAAAGCATGGTTCGGCATCCACCCAACGGGTGGTTTCAGCACCTTACGAAATCACAACGATCTAGGGTCTGCCTATAAAGTCACCGTTAGAAATCACAAATAATCATTTCCAAAATATAAATAAATCACAAAATATAATCGTTTAAAAATCAAAGACTTACAAGGTTTGAGTTTTTTATTTTTGGGATTTATTTGTCATTTGATTTTTTGTTTGTTGGACATTATCGACAGGCATCATCTAGACTAACCCATCTACCAATTTTCCAGTAGCAGGTGCCATGCTCAATCCCAATAGGCCATGGCCAGCGGCAATAATAAGATTACTAAATGCCTGAGGTCGTTCGATGATTGGAAGGCCATTGCTGGTCATGGGTCGCCACCCAGCCCATGGAGCGAAGGTTGCTTCGGATAGATCCATTGCCAAGTAATCTGTCGCTGCGGCTTTCAATGCATTGAGCCTTTTTTCATTGAGTTTCAAATCAAATCCTGAAAACTCCATTGTACTTCCAAGCCGGAAACCCGTTTCCCAAGGAGTAGCTACCACCATTTTTTCTAACATCACAACAGGTCTAATCGGCTGATTATTAATTGGAGTATCTGCGGTCAGGTTGTACCCCTTCCCTGGAATCAAGGCCAATCGTATTCCAAGTTTCCGTGCTAGCGGCTGTGACCTTGCTCCAGCACAAAGTATATATTCGTCTGCCTCATGCGTGCCTTCTTCACAATGAATTTTCTGAATCTTGCCTTGGGAAAACTCGAAATCAAGCACTTTTGAACACACCAGTGTGACGCCATTTTTACGGTTGATGTTTTGGATATCCTCTAGTAACTTCCCTGGCTTTATCCATCCATCTGTTTCAAATATCGCACCCCCGATGGATTTTTCGCTGATGGCAGGCTCTAGTTCTCTGAGTTGATCCTTCGTTAGTATTCTGCTTTCCAAGTCATGTTTTTCGAGCAATGCCACTTCATGGCGCGCGGCACTCATCCCCCTTTCAGTATGACACGCATACAGGAGACCCTCGGTCTTCCATTCACTTCGATTCGGTTCGTCTTCAAAAAAAGCTTCATACAAAATTCTACTTTGCTGTAGCAGTTCATGGCGGATTTGAATGGCGTTGGCAATGGACCCTTTTCTGGCATGCCAAGCAAACGAAAAAAACCATGAAATGAAGTTTCGGTCAAATTGTGGTTTGATGGCGAATGGGGCATCTGTTTTTCCCAGCCATTTGAGACCCTTCCAAATAGTTGACCAAGAATTAATCGGAACTATGTGGCTTGGAGTAATCAACCCGCAGTTTCCTACTGAAGCTGGAGGCATTTTTGGTGCATCATCAATTATCGTCACGTCATGCCCAGAGGTCGACAGATAGTAGGCCGTAAATTGGCCGATAACACCTCCTCCAATAACAAGCACTTTTTTCATGGCGAACAAACATAAGTGAAATGATAATGAGGTGTGCTGATGTTACTAAATGGTCTTGATTAGCATTTCAAAACGGACGAATCACATCTAGCTTTGTGATCCAATGTATTATTTATAACCCATAGACAATTTTGTATAAACTAACCGCGTATCGATCTGTAAGGCTGCTGATATAGTCCGTGACAAGTTGGAGAGATTCGTACACAGAGAGTCCTTTTTTTTCGAACTCAAGCTGATATTCTTGAGGAAGCAGTCTGGATAGGGATTTATGCCGTGGTTGTGGTTTTTTGAATTGGCAATGATAGACGGCCGTACAAAATGCTTCCATCAATTTGGTGATGACTTCATAACCACCAGCCTCCTTCTCCAGAACAGGTCGTGAACGATAAATCTTCTCCACTGATACTTTTGATATATCATCCAATATTCTGGCTGAAGGAGTGCAATGCGTCAGTGCTTTGTCAAATGACCCGTTCAATAGGTGCTGCTCATTGTCTTGAAAAACAGAGGAACTTTCAATCACTAATTGGGTAATGGCCATGGCTCGCATGATCCCGAGTTTTTCGTTGAGTGAAGGAACTCTCTCCAGCTTTTCTTCCGAGAAATTGCTCCCAATTATTTGCGCTAGAAAATCCTTGTACACGTCAAAAGAAATCAACCCCAGCCTGCACCCGTCTTCCAGGTCGATGATCGTATAACAAATGTCGTCCGCCGCTTCTACCAGAAAGGCCAACGGGTGACGACACCATGAATGATCAGAGACTTCCACCAATTGCATTGCGGTGGCCATTTCAGCAAACCTCTGCTGACCCGACTGATAGTAACCAAATTTTTTCTGGCTCTTGCGTTCTGCCTCTTTCTCAGAGGAGGAGGAAAGTGGATATTTGGTAAAGGCGCCAAGTGTCGCAAAAGTCAACTCCGTTCCTCGATACAAGGGGCTATTCAAAATCCGGAACCCCTGTGCATTACCTTCAAACGTGGTGAGATCCTTCCACTCTTCTTTGGTGACCTTTGATTCGAACCCTCTTCCAATTTCAGATTTGAAAAAGGACGAAATGCCCTCTTCACCCGCATGGCCAAAGGGCGGATTGCCTATGTCGTGAGCCAGGCATGCAGATGCCACGATGCTTCCAAAGTCATGCGTAGAAAATTGCTCTTGCAGCTCGGGATATTTTTCTAAAACGAATAAGCCCGCATTTTTACCCAACGAGCGACCCACACTCGAAACTTCCAAACTATGTGTAAGTCGGGTATGGACAAAATCATCTTCGGGAAGAGGAAATACCTGTGTCTTGTCCTGCAACTTCCTGAACGGCTGAGAAAAAATCACCCGATCATAGTCCTGCTCAAACCTGCTGCGATTCTTATCGTGCGTGATATCAGGTGACTTGTCACTAAATCGGCGAGAGGATAGGAGGTGATTCCAGTTCATTAGATAAGTGTTTCTAGGTATCTCTGAAACATACATAACCTATTTTAGGAAACCTATTTTAGGTTATTTAATTTTAATCAACAGTTTAGGGTCTTGCCTCAGCAAATTGCAAAGTGTGGCATAGAGCTTTGGGTGTTTCTTTGAAAACTCAGTGGGTCGCTCAAAGAAATTTTCTACTGCCACAGCAAAAAATTCTTCTCGATCAGTCGCTCCATAGGTTCTAAAAAAATCTTCGGTTCCATCTGCGATTTCCTTCATCGCATGGGTCGCCTGCATTTCCCAACTGTCCAGCACATCCTCATCCAGAAAGTTGTATTCGTGATTCATCACCCGATTTTCTAATCGCAATGCATGAGCCATCTCATGAAGCCCCAAGTTTCGTCCATCTTTTTCCAGATACCCTTCTACAAAATGCTTCCACCCGAGCACAATGGTCTTCGCTCGTGGGTTCACTTCTCCCTTATGAAATTGCTTGTTTATTGTACTATAAAATTGCTCGGGGTAGACAAGAATGTGTCGGAAGTAGCTCAGATGAACCTTTGGAAAACCAAACGTTAGCTGAATGGCTGAGGCGGAGATCAATGCCTTCATCTCCCAAGACACCTCGCCCATTTCCCTTGGGACAAACTCTTTGCATGAAATAAAATAGGCGACCCTTTTTTCAAACACCTTCTTAGATTTTGCCGGAAGAGCCTGATAGAAAGTAAAGTACTTTTCCAGATATCCTTTGACCTTGGCTGTACCGAAGGTCGGCTTCAAAGTGAACCCGCCATATTCCAATTGACCTCTTCTTCCCTGCCGGTAGAAGTAGCTGACAATTACAATTAGCAGGATGGTGTAAACCATCAAAGCTTAGCTAGCAGATTCTTCATGCTTACTTTTTCCTCCAATGTTTTGATTAATTCGGCCACAGACACGCGCTCTTGTGCCATGCTGTCTCGCTCACGGATGGTCACGGAATCGTCTTCCAATGACTGATGATCTATTGTCACACAATAGGGTGTGCCAATGGCATCTTGCCTTCGGTAGCGTTTCCCAATGGCATCCTTCGGGTCATATTGCGTGGAGAAATCAAACTTCAATTGGCTCAGTATCTCACGCGCTTTTTCTGGAAGGCCGTCTTTGTTCATCAACGGTAGAATAGCCACTTTGATTGGGGCCAGGGCTGACGGAATTCTCAAGACTGTTCGTTCACTTCCGTCCTCCCCGCCTGAACCTTGTCGGGCAGGAAGTTTTTCTTCAGTATAACAAGCGGACATCACGGCCAAGAACATTCGATCTAGTCCGATAGACGTCTCCACTACGTAGGGGGTGTAGCTTTCATTACTCTCCGGATCGAAGAATTGGAGTTTTTTCCCTGAGTGTTCCTCATGGGCTTTCAAATCAAAATCCGTCCGAGAATGGATGCCTTCCAATTCCTTGAATCCCATGGGGAAATTGAATTCAACATCCGTTGCGGCATTGGCATAATGAGCCAAATTGTGATGATCATGGAATCGATAATTCTCTTGTCCTAACCCCAGGGCCTTATGCCAGTTGATTCGCTTTTCTTTCCAGCTTTGGTACCACTCCATCTCGGTTCCGGGCTTCACAAAAAATTGCATTTCCATTTGTTCAAATTCGCGCATACGAAAAATGAACTGTCGAGCAATGATCTCATTTCTAAACGCTTTTCCAATCTGGGCGATTCCGAAAGGGAGTCTTTGACGAGATGTTTTCTGAACGTTCAGATAATTCACAAAAATCCCCTGAGCCGTTTCTGGGCGTAAATAAATCTTATCTGCACCCTCTGCAAGAGAGCCCATCTCTGTTCCAAACATCAAGTTGAACTGGCGGACATCTGTCCAATTTTTAGATCCGGAAACAGGATCCGCAATTTCCAATTCTTCGATTAGTGCCTTGACATCTGCCAAATCTCCTGAACCCAGAGAAGCCCCCAGTCGTTCCTCGATTTGAGTGATCTTTTCTTTGTACCCGACCACTCGACCATTCGTACTTACGAACTCTTCCTTATTGAAAGCGTCTCCAAAACGTTTGGCCGCTTTTGCTACCTCCTTGTTGATTTTTCCTTCAATCTTGGCAATGTATTCTTCGATCAACACATCTGCCCGGTAGCGCTTCTTCGAATCCTTATTGTCAATCAATGGATCATTGAAAGCATCCACATGACCCGAGGCTTTCCACGTAGTAGGATGCATAAAGATGGCGGCATCCAGTCCAACAATATTTTCATGCATCCGAACCATAGCCTGCCACCAGTACGCCTTAATGTTGTTTTTAAGCTCCACGCCATTGGGGCCATAATCATAGGTGGCGCCAAGGCCATCATAGATGTCACTAGAGGGGTAAATGAAACCGTATTCCTTGCAATGGGAGACGATATTTTTTAAGGTGTTTCCGTCTGGAGAATTGCTCATGGCCGCAAAGATATACGGTTTGATGAATGGCAATCCAATAATAAGTGACTCCATTAATCCTCCTTTTCGACCTCTTACAGAATACGTTTCGGAGTTGACACTTTCAAACAGTTTCGGTCAAACAAAATAAACCAAAAAATTATGAAAAAATCTGTACTATCAATTTTTGCTTTGCTTGTGGGCGTGATGTCCATGGCACAGCTGAGTACCCCTCCTGGGGGAGGAAATCAGAAGAGTGTGGTTCGCCAATACATCGGAGCAGTACCCTACATAGAGATCGTCTATAACAGTCCCGATGTAACTGGCCCAAATGGGCAAAGCAGAGAAGGCCAAATCTGGGGCGCGCTTGTCCCTTATGGATTCAACGGTTTGGGTTTTGGCCTGAGTACACAGGACAATCCTTCCCCTTGGCGAGCTGGCGCAAATCAGAACACCACGATTGAATTTTCTCACAACATGACTGTGGAGGGAAAGGAAATCAAAGCAGGAATTTACGGTTTTCATATAGCCCCTGCCGAGGAGGGCCCTTGGACACTTATTTTCTCAACGGATTACAATCATTGGGGCAGCTTCTTTTACAAAGAAGAAAACGACGCACTTCGTGTGGAAGTGGGGGCTGTGGAAAATGAATTTACTGAGTGGTTGACCTATGAATTTATTGATCGTCAGCCGACATCCACGACTGTGGCTTTGAAGTGGGAAAACAAATCGATTCCTTTCAAGGTTGAAGTACCCACATCGAAAGGTATTCATTTGGCTCAAGTGCAAAGTGAGCTGAACAATAACCTTGGTTTCAGTTTTGCCAATTTCCAAGCGGCAGCAGGTTACGCACAAGGTGTGGGTGAAAATGAGAAAGCACTGGAGTGGGCAGAGGCTGCTATTTCAGCGCCATTCGTCGGGCAGAAAAATTTCGGCACACTCCAAACCAAAGCGGGTGTGCTTACCGCCATGGGAAAGACGGACGAGGCTATGAAAGTAATGGATGAGGCAATCAAATTGGATGGCGCTACTGCAGGCGCACTCCATCAGTATGGGCGACAATTGATTACAGCAGGTGAGAAAGAGAAAGCACTGGAGATTTTCAAATACAATCAAAAAACAAATGACGGTGTTTGGCCAACAAACTATGGATTGGCTAGAGGCTATTCTGCCGTCGGCAATTACAAGGCGGCATTGAAATATCTGAAAATTGCCAAGGATAAAATGCCAGCAAATGCCGCTGGAAATCTTCCATTCATCGAGCAAAACATAGTGAAACTAGAAAAAGGAGAAGATATTAATTAGGGTCTGCTGAAAAACGCTGATTACAGACTTTATTGATTCGTTTTGCCTTCGAGCCAGGCGGGCTCCTACTCATACCACTAATGTGCACGGGTTTTTAGTACAATTACCATTTTTGTGTGCACCTAAAATTAGCAATACGCTAAAAATCTACCCTTGGTAATATGGAGTTATAGATTTCGCCTTGGTTTTAGTTTCTCAGCAGACCCTAATTAACCCTTTCAACGATTTGGTAGTGTCCCTGGTCGGATGTATCTGGCTGGGGTTTTTTATTATGGAGCTGAAGAAATGGACACAAAAAAACCCCTCGCCAACGCGAGAGGTTTCAGTTTCCTTTTATGAGTCTTATTTAAGACTTGCCCTCAAGCACTTCTTTGATATCTACTCGCTGACCATCTCTGTAAGAAACGATCCAGGCATCTTTCACGCCCATTTCGCGGATATACTTCTTGAAGGTATCCGCTTCCCAGTAATCCTTGAATACGCCGATCGTGTATTTGTTTAGATCGCTTTTCTCAGAACCGAAGCTTTTACTGTTGTCGTCCGACAGGTCTATTTCTTTGTACGCACCAATTTGTACTTTGAAGACAACTCCAACATTCTCGTTGATGTTACCACCAGCACCTGATCCGGCATTATTTGCTTTGGCATTTGCCTTAGCCAACTGGTCTCGAAGATCTGCCGCTTGAGCAGCGTATTGATTCACCTGCTCGTCCTTAGCTGCCAATTGATCGTCAACACTATTGAGCTCAGATCGAAGGCTAGACACCTGACTCTTCATAGACTTGTTCTCATCAATCATGTTTTTGAAAGATTCCGGACTCGTCTTTTTAAGTCTCTTTTTCCACTCTTTGGCTTCTTTCTTAGACATCTGAGCCATACCGTCAAATGATACCAAGACGGCAAGAGTAATTGCAAACAAAGTAACTAGTCGTTTCATGTGTGTATTATTTAGTTTTTGATTGGAATAAAGTCGGTGGTTCAATTATCTCAATCCTATAAATCCTGAATGTTGGTTTTTTCGTTTTATCAAAAGTACGCAAATCTTTTAAAAAACTACTTTTTGAGCGATCCTATCATGTCTTCGGGTTTCACCCACTCATCAAACTGGGCATTGGTCAACAGCTCCGAATCAAGGGCAGCCTGGCGCAATGTCGTGCCCTGCTTGTGAGCTTTCTTCGCAATCATCGCGGCGTTTTCATACCCAATGTGTGTGTTTAACGCCGTTACAAGCATTAGTGAATTTTCCAATTTCTCTTTGATAACAGGATAGTTCGGCTCTATTCCAATAGCGCAATGATCATTGAAAGATTCGCAGGCGTCTCCAAGCAAACGAGCCGAATTCAGCAAATTGAAAATCATCATCGGTTTGAATACATTCAGCTCAAAATGGCCTGTCATACCTCCTACTGAGATAGCCACATCATTTCCAATGACCTGCGCGCACACCATCGTAAGTGCTTCGCATTGCGTAGGATTTACTTTGCCAGGCATGATAGAAGAGCCGGGTTCATTTTCTGGAATGGTGATTTCTCCAATTCCACTTCGTGGGCCCGAACACAACATACGAACATCATTCCCGATTTTCATTAGACTCACGGCCAATTGCTTCAATGCCCCATGTGATTCCACAATTGCATCGTGAGCAGCCAGCGCTTCAAATTTGTTTTCAGCAGTCCGCATGGGCATCCCCGAATTCTTGGCAATCTTCTCGGCAACCAATTCTGCATAACCCTCGGGTGTGTTCAGGCCTGTACCCACGGCAGTGCCTCCAAGTGCCAATTCAGACAAATGATCCAAGGTGTTTTTGAGCGCTTTTAAGCCATGATTGAGCTGAGAGACGTATCCTGAGAACTCCTGACCAAGACTGAGCGGGGTAGCATCCATAAAATGTGTCCGCCCAATTTTCACCACATTGGCAAATGACTTTGCTTTTTCATCTAATGTATTTCGAAGTTTTTCCACCCTAGGAATCACATGCTCAAAAATGATTTTGTACCCAGAGATATGCATGGCCGTGGGGAATGTATCGTTTGAGCTTTGACTCTTATTGACGTCATCATTTGGGTGGATTGCCTTAGCCGTATCGTTGAGTGAACCTCCGCTCAGAACGTGGGCACGATTGGCAATCACTTCATTGCAATTCATGTTGGATTGGGTTCCAGAACCTGTTTGCCACACAACCAAGGGAAATTGTTCATCAAGCTTCCCTTCAAGGATTTCATCACACACTTCAGCGATTATCTTTGCCTTGTCCCCCCCGAGTACACCAAGATCGGCATTGGCCTCCGCGGCAGATTTCTTTAGGATGGCGAAAGCTCGGACAATCTCTAGCGGCATGTGGTTGTGCTCTCCACCGATCTCAAAATTATTACGCGATCTCTCGGTCTGTGCTCCCCAGTATTTATCTGACGGAACTTTCACCTCGCCCATGGTATCATGTTCTATTCTGTAGTCCATATCATATCTTTGTTAGATTAGTACAAATGTAAATCACGAAAGTTGTGATGATGGTGAAATCAGATAAATCCTCTAGCGTAATTATTCGAGGAATTCAGCTTACATTTGTGTTGTTTAGATCGATTCTAAATAAATGATTCCTATAAAACTCATCCTATTTGATTTCCAATTCCTAACCCGTGAGGGGTTAGTAAAATTAATTGAAGGAGATCCCGCACTTGAGCTACTTGAAGTTTTGGAGCATTCGGACGATTTGAGGCATTCAGTTGTCAAACACCAGCCCGACATTATCATTTTAGATTACGAAGAGCAAAAAGAGGATTTGAATGATTTGCTGGAGGAAATAATATTGAATGAATTCCCAAAGGTTTTGGTGGTCACCAATCGAGACAATAAGAAACATATCAGGAAGTTGCTGGATTTGGGAATTAAAGGAATAGTCACCAAGGGGTGTAGCAAAATGGAAATCATCAATGCGATTCAATCCATCGCTGTAGGCAATAGGTTCTTTTGTAATCGGATTCTGGATCAGGTCATGACGAATCCACAGACCGAGGAGGTCACCTGCGATCCCGCTGACTTGTCTCCGCGAGAATTTGAAGTCTTGTTATTGATCACAAAAGGTCAACGAACCGTTGATATTGCCGACAAGCTAAATGTAAGCGTGCATACCATAAATTCTCATCGGAAGAATATTCTCAAAAAACTAAATCTAAAATCCCCGGCAGAGCTAATTGTCTATGCCATGGAGAGTGGGATGACAAAGGGTTCATAGCTAAATTCAGTTTTTCACTGCTTTTTGTAATGTGTGGATAAGTTTTCGTTTGTCACGTTCGATCCTCTGAGGTGATGACGTAATTTCGCAACCATGCATATTGCTATTTGCGGAAATATCGGTTCAGGAAAAACCACACTAGCCACCCAGCTAGCGGCTCATTATGGATGGGATGTAGAATTCGAGGCAGTAGACAACAACCCCTACCTTGCCAATTTTTACGAAGACATGACCCGGTGGTCTTTTCATCTTCAGGTCTTCTTCTTGAATAGTCGATTTCAACAAATTAAGAACATACAGGCGAGCGAGAATTCGACCATTCAGGATCGTACGATCTACGAGGATGCCTATATCTTCGCCACCAACCTGCACAAATCCAAATTTCTCAACGACCGGGATTATTCCACCTATTTGACATTGTTCAACTCCATGATCCAACATGTGAATCCCCCGGACTTGTTGGTCTATCTCAAGGCAGATGTACCCAAGCTGGTGAGTCAAATCCAGAAGCGCGGGCGGGATTACGAAGAAGCCATCCGATTAGATTACCTGAAGAACCTCAACCAACATTATGAAGATTGGATTGGGGGATATGATTTGGGCAAGCTGCTGATCATTGATGTAACCGATTTAGATTTTGTCGCCAACAAAGAGGATTTTTCGCACATTTATGAGCGGATAGATGGCGAAGTGCATGGACTATTCAGCGAAGACCCCAACGTCTGACTCACTACTACTAGTGAGACCCACCTACTACTAGTGAATCTAAATTTGCCTAGCAATAGCGATTGTGCGGGGTTGATTGAAATGCGATTTTTGCATTGTTTATAATCAATCTAAATTGGAGTCTCGTGTTCAGACAAGTATTATCTATTCTATTTCTATCGTTTGCCGCGGTTGGCTTTGCGCAGACCTATAACTTATCAGGAAAAATCACAGAACATGGTTCAAATGAGCCCTTGGTCAATGCCACCATCCGAGTGAAAAATTCCCAAGTTGGGGCGGTGACTGATCTACAAGGAGAATTCACCTTAGCACTGGTAGCAGGCACCTACGAATTGGTCATAACATCCGTGGGCTTTGTGACCATAGAGGAATACATCGAATTAAGCTCGGATACAAATCTTTCCTTTGAGGCGATAGAAAGTTTGCAAGCTTTGCCCGAATTTGTAGTGGAGACCAATACACTTTCTGGTGGACGCCAGGGTATCCGATCGATCGCCGGATCTGTCCAATACCTGGATGCCAAGCAGCTTCAGCAGCAGCGATATTCCAATGTGAACGATGTGATGAAACAAGTGCCGGGTGTGAACATTCAGGAAGAAGATGGGTTTGGCTTACGCCCAAATATTGGTCTTCGTGGATCAGGTCTTGAGCGCAGCTCCAAGATCACTTTGATGGAAGATGGAATACTCGCAGCTCCTGCTCCCTATGCCGCGCCATCGGCCTACTACTTCCCTACCATCGGCCGGATGAGTGGAGTGGAGGTGTTAAAAGGGAGCAGCCAGGTTCGTTTTGGGCCGTTCACCTCTGGCGGTGCGATCAATTTTTTGTCCACGCCCATCCCCACAAGCCAACAGGCGTTTGTTGGTATGACGGCCGGTAGCTTTGGTTATGCCAATGTACATGCGTATGTGGGAGACAAGAAGGAGCGGTTTGGCTATTTGGTCGAAACGTATCGCTACGGTTCTTCCGGGTTTAAGTCTGTCCCAAATGGTGAAACTGGTTTTGATAAAAGTGATATCAATGCAAAGTTTACTGTGAATACTGCCCCGGAGGCACAGAATTATCAATCCTTAACACTTACCATTGGTCGAACAACTGAAGATTCTAATGAAACCTATTTGGGTTTGACCCAAGAAGATTTTAATGCTGATCCCTATCGCCGCTATGCCGCCTCACAGGTAGATAATATGGGAGCCGAACAAAACAGACTTTCTATTCAACATTACCTGGAGCTTCCAGGGCTTTTCAATGTGGTGACTACCGTCTACCGAAATACTTTCCAGCGGAATTGGTACAAGCTTCATAAGGTGGATGGAGAAAGCCTGTCCGCAGTACTGGATGATCCGCTGGCCTTTTCAGACCAATACAACCTACTCACCGGAGGGTCGAATACGGCCACAGGAGATTTGGTCGTTCGGGCCAATAATAGGACCTACGTCTCTCAGGGAATCCAAACAACCTTTGATGTGGAATTCGAAACAGGTAATGTTTCGCATGACATTCATATCAGCACGAGGATTCACCGAGATGAAGAGGATCGCTTTCAATTGGAGGATGGCTATGGCATTGAAGATGGCGTGATGAAGTTGGTGGATAAAGGCGCACCTGGCTCCAATGCGAATCGCATTGAATACGCAGATGCTGTAGCAAGCTTCCTCTTTTACAAAATTGACATTGGCAAATGGAGCTTTACTCCTGGGATTAGAAATGAAAACGTGATAGTAAGTAGAGACGATTATGGAAAGCTGGATTCAAGCCGCGAAGGAACGAGTTTTTCCGAACAATCAAATGCGTATTCTGCCTGGTTACCAGGTGTAGGGATCAACTATTTAATCTCTAATAAAGCCTCTATTTTCACGGGCATTCACAGAGGATTTGCTCCCGGTGGCAGTACCCCTGGCGCTGATCCCGAGCAATCCACAAATTATGAAGTGGGTGCAAGAAGAACCGGAGCGATTTTGACCGGATCGGCTGTGTTTTTCATCAATGATTACAAAAATTTGCTCGGCGCAGACAATGCCTCAGCTGGTGGTACCGGCTCAGGAGAAATGTTCAACGCCGGGAAAGCACTGACCAAAGGGCTGGAACTTGAGGTAAGCTATAATCCATTGGCCTCCTCCAAAAAAATGGCATTACCAATCAAGATGGCCTACACCTATACTGACTCCAAATTCAACAACTCATTCGCCAGTGGATTTGAGGGATGGGGAGAGGTGGCCGATGGAGATCAGATCCCATATGTGGCCAAAAATCAATTGTATGTGAGTGTGGGGGTTCAAACCAAGAAGTACAGCCTTGCGCTGAATGGAAAATATCAAAGCCAGGTACGGACGTCTCCCGGATCCGGTGACATTGCCCAGATTGATAAAATTGATGCTTTTTTCACCGCTGATATGAGCTTGAATTATTTTCTTGACAGTCGGACAACCTTCTTTGGTTCGGTCACCAACATCGCAAACACAGAATATGCTGTCGCCCGACGACCAGCCGGTCTAAGGCCGGGCATGCCGAGATTCTATCAATTGGGTATAAATGTCCAGCTCTAAATTTCTAAAATGAAGATAAAAGTATTTCTGCTCGTGGGTGCGGTGATAAGTATTTCATGCACGCCTCAAAAAGAAGCAGAAGCGAATATCCACTTTTAGAAACGATGGGATATTACGAACGGTTTTCTACCAAACTTTGGCTGGCTGGTATCAATCAAAATTGGGAAGTAGCCGATTTCTATTCACATGAATTGGAAGAGGTGACTGAAGCGTTCGTTGCTAAAAATGTGAACCATGCTGGCAACAAACTGAGCGATTTTGCCAGCACCATGATTGAGCCGGCCATCGAGGAAATGGAAGGCCATTGAAAAAAAGACGAAGTACTTTATGTGAAAAATTATCGGCAGTTGGTCATGTCATGCAATACGTGCCACTCTGCCAGCGGCCATGCTTTCATTCGAATCAAGATGCCTGATTCGGTGAATGTTTTCAATCAAGAGTTTTAGCCGATTATATTTTTAGTATCCAATTTTCGGGTTCTTCAAAGTCGAAGCAGACAATTTTTAAAGAAATCTCAGGATAATTGATCGCAAATTTCTTGTACTTGCTTGCCCCAGATTTCTGAAATCTCCATTTACATTCAAATGCGGATTTTGAGCTATCATCATTTTGAATGATAAAATCAACCTCGTTTCCATCTGCAGTCCTCCAGAAATTTATTTCATCAAGATCGTGTGTATTTCGAAGTGCCGTGAATAGGTAATTTTCTAACAACTCCCCTTTGTCTTGCCTACTGTCAATTGATCGGAAGTCGTTCAGAAAACTGTTTCTCAGTCCATTGTCATGGAAGAAAGCCTTTGGCATCTTGGTGAGTTCTTTTCTCACGTTTCCTACAAACGGGCGTAACAAATGAAGGTGAAAGGTTTTCTGTAATACCAACAAGTAATTCTCGACAGTCGCATCCGCCATTCTCAGGGTATTGGCCAATTCCGTTTTGTTGACCAAATTGCCAGTTTGTGCGGCAAGGAGAATTACCAATTCATAAAATTTTGCTTCATTTTTCACACCGGCTTCTAGGATATCCCTCTTCAAGAATGAGGAGCGTAGCTCTTTCAACTGAATTTTTTTTTCTGAAATATCGGCAGCCGTCACCACGGCCGGATAGCCGCCGAACACCAGATATTCCGAGAATGCCTTTTTCAACTGGATTTCCACCCCGGATAAATAAACTGGATTTTCTTGGACACGCTTCAATTCACCAAGCAATGTCTGTTGGTCACTAAGCTGCAATGCTTCGCTGAACGAACAGCCATACATTTGAAAGATGCGTTTTCTCCCCGACAGGCTATCAGTAAATTTTTGATCCAAATAAAAAGCACTACTCCCACTAGCCAGCACCTTTAATCGCCCAGAATATTTGTCGAAAAGTAGCTTGAGGAATTTTGAAGGGTCTTTAAGATATTGGACTTCATCAATGATCACATATGTTTTTTGATCATCCTTCAGCGTAAGATAATTGAATACATTTTCAGGATGCTTATTGAGCCTGTTCAGTATAGTTGGGTCTTCACATGTAAGAAAGACAACCGCCTGATGGGCTCTTTCCAGCTCGGATTGAATTTGTTTTAGCAAAAAGGTTTTTCCGACTTGTCTGGGGCCGGTAATAATGGTGTGTTCGGGCATTTTTGTGTGTTGCCAGATCGTTTCAAATAGGGCTCTTCGGTGAAACATAGGCCACTAATTTAGAAAAATATCCGATATTTTCAAGGTGTGCATTGGAAAATATCCGATATTTTCAAGTCGCGCATGGCTAAATATTGAATATTCAGGAGTCGGATTTGTGCTTTGTAATTGGACTTTAGCTCAGAATTTAGACGTTTTCAAAAAATAATCCCAAACTACCATCCCGATACTAACCGAAATATTCAACGAATGCTTCGTGCCAAATTGGGGTATTTCCAAACAAATAGCTGACCCTTCCACCACCTCATCCTTTACTCCGAAGACTTCATTGCCAAAGATGAAAGCATATTTTTTATTTGAATCAGGTTGGAATTTTTCCAGGCTCTCACTTCCTTCGGCTTGTTCAATACTCACGATCGTATGATCCTGATTCAATCGCTCTACGAGCTTGGTAATGTCCTCACAATATTCCCACTCCACAGTTTCAGTTGCACCGAGTGCTGTTTTTTGAATTTCACGATGAGGGGGTCGAGCGGTGATGCCGCAGAGATATATTTTTTCAATACAAAAAGCATCCCCAGTGCGAAAGGCCGAACCCACATTGTGCATACTTCGAATATCATCCAGCACCAAACAGATCGGCGTTTTATCTGCCGTCTTAAAATCTTCCACACTCAACCGATCAAGCTCTTCGTTTTTTAATTTTCGCATGTTTTCACAGTAATATTGCCTCCCGTCAGGAATCAAAAATACACATGACCACCAAATCAAAAAAAGAGACCCCTCTAATGAAGCAATACATGGCGATAAAAGCCAAGTATCCCGGGGCTCTTCTTCTTTTTAGAGTGGGAGATTTCTATGAAACGTTCGGAGAAGATGCCATACTCGCTAGTGAAATTTTGCAGATCACATTGACCAAGCGAGCAAACGGTGCAGCTTCCCACATTGAACTTGCTGGCTTCCCACATCATTCATTGGACAACTATATGCCCAAACTGGTTCGTGCGGGTCAGCGTGTAGCCATTTGCGATCAACTCGAAGACCCCAAAAATGTAAAAGGCATTGTCAAAAGAGGTGTGACCGAGCTGGTTACTCCCGGGCTTTCTATGAACGATCAGGTGTTGGATGCTCACCGAAACAATTACCTCGCATCCATTTTTCAAGGCAAGAATTCAATTGGTATTTCATTCCTTGATTTATCCACTGGAGAGTTTTTGGCGGCAGAGGGGGACGAAGGCTACATTGACAAATTGATTGCTGATTTTCAGCCTAAGGAAATCATTCTTTCCAAATCTTCTCAATGGGAAATGCCCCAAGGCACCAGTTTAAACAATCTGGAGGACTGGATTTTCCAATTCGATTTTGGATATGAAAAGCTGACGAAGCACTTTGATTCAAAAAATCTCAAAGGTTTCGGGATTGAAGAAATGAAGGATGCTGTAGTGGCCGCTGGCGCCATACTTCACTACCTCGACCATACTGAACACAAAAGTGTAAATCACATAGCCAATATCGCCCGAGTAGAACGTGATCAATTTGTTTGGTTGGATCGATTTACCGTCAGAAATCTGGAACTAATTTCCCCGGCACAGGCAGACGGTCAGTCGCTGGTTGACGTGCTGGATGATTGCCGAACACCCATGGGTCATCGCCTGTTGAGAAAGTGGACCGTGCTTCCGTTGAAAGAAAAATCAGCAATTCAGCTACGTCTGGAAACAGTTGAGCAATTGATCGAGGACGATGAAGTGGCAGAAATACTAGACGAAAATTTACAGGCAATTTCTGATTTGGAACGATTGGCCTCTAAGGTGGCCACCGGCCGAGTGAATCCTCGTGAGTTGAACCATTTGAAATCAAGTCTGCAACACATTGCTCCAATCAAAGAAGCACTCGACAGCAAGGAAGGGCAATTGAGGGAGAAGGCAAAACAGATAGACCTATGTGAGCTCTTCATTGAGAAACTGACCACCGAACTCCGTACGGATGCGCCCATGCTTATTTCGCAAGGCAACATGATCAATGATGGAGTGGATGAGCAGCTCGATGACTATCGGTCATTGGCATTTTCTGGGAAAGACCATTTGGCGAAAATCGTGAAAGAAGAGATTGAGCGGACTGGAATCTCTTCATTAAAAATTGCTTACAATAGAGTGTTTGGATACTACCTGGAGGTCACTCATGTCCATAAAGACAAGGTGCCTGAGGAATGGATAAGAAAGCAAACATTAGTAAATGCCGAACGATACATCACAGAGGAACTGAAAGAATACGAGGAAAAAATCCTAAAGGCGGAAGGTGAAATTTCCATCATAGAAAACAGGATTTATCAATCGCTGGTTCGATATGCCGCGGATTTCGTATTGCAAATCCAAAAAAATGCGCGGATTTTGGGAGAGCTGGATTGTCTAAATAATTTTCAGCGGTTGGCTAAAAGGAATAACTACACCCGGCCTACCATTTCAGAAGACTTGAGCATTGACATCAAACAGGGAAGGCATCCAGTCATAGAACAAAACCTGCCATTGGATGAGGCGTACGTTCCAAATGATGTTTTTCTCGATTCGGAATCACAACAAATAATGATTATCACCGGGCCAAATATGGCTGGTAAGTCGGCTCTTCTTCGACAAACGGCACTCATCGTTCTGATGGCTCAGATGGGCTGCTATGTGCCTGCTGGTCATGCTCGCATTGGGATCGTGGACAAGGTCTTCACACGAGTTGGAGCCTCTGATAATTTGACCAAAGGGGAGTCAACATTCATGGTGGAGATGACAGAGACGGCCAGTATCATGAACAACCTTAGTGACCGATCATTGGTGCTGATGGATGAGATTGGTCGTGGCACAAGTACGTATGACGGTATTTCCATTGCCTGGTCTATTGTGGAGCATTTACACAACAATGGAATCCACAGAGCGAAGACGCTCTTTGCTACACACTACCACGAGCTGAATGAGTTAGCAAATGATCTGGGGCGCGTCAAAAATTTCAATGTGTCTATAAAGGAGCTCGCAAACAAAGTGGTGTTTTTGCGAAAGCTAGTAGAGGGTGGTAGTGAACACAGCTTTGGAATCCATGTGGCGCAGATGGCCGGAATGCCGAATCAAATTGTGCTGCGTGCCAATACAATTCTGAAGCAGCTGGAAAAAGAGAAGGTGAAGGATGGCGATAAAGCAAAGCTGGCAAACCTACCTGACCAGGAATATCAAATGAACCTGTTTCAATCAGACCCACGTTTTGAACGAGTCCTTGAACTGTTGAATAACACTGATATCAATGCCACCTCTCCTGTAGAAGCACTCCTCAAATTGAACGAGATCAAGGAAATAATGAAGTCTAAAAATTAGACGGCTATCGCTGCGATGGGTGTATTATCAAAAGAGACAAACATGGAATCTAACACCACTAGATTGTTGACATATTTCACTTTTCCCTTTTGCTGGATTTGGCGTACCAAGTGTTTTCGAATTTTAGCGACGCATCCAAGGGTCATCTCCATGTCCTCATCGTTTCGCTCTGTTTGTGAAATCTCTCTGGTTACTAGCTCTGTTGTATTCATCTTGCTGGTTATTTAGAATTACGACACAAAGATGACTCTGTTCCTCTTGTATTGATAGGGGTAGTTTCACCTATAATCATATGGTCATTCTTAGTACTAATGCCTAAGTGGTTCACTTCAAAAGGTTTGATAGCTAGATGGAATAGCTACTTATTATTCATTTGCATCTGCCCAGCCGCGGGCTTCCATTTTTTCCGTCGGTGAAAAAACTAGAGAAAAAGATCCTGATCGTGAATAAATTCTAAAATTCAGGCTGTTTAGGTGGACCGAAATCCAAAACTCGGAATTGGTGGATATTTGACCGTTCTGAGGTTTCGTATTCCACTTTATAGAGGAACTCTCAATCTGAGCGTAATGGGAGTCTTTTTTTTAGAAAACCACCATCAAGGACGCACTAGATGGTCGAAAAAATCCTTGTGCGGTGCGAAATATTCCAAAACGTATTTCTACATTTGCGTCATTAAAGGACAAGCGAGAGTAGCTTCCCGAAGTGTCGGGAGTAGAGCATCCCGAGAAATTCGGGATCAAGGTTGGGATTAATCACCCACACGCCCTGCGAACGGAAGCTGTTCTTAAGATAGTAAAAGCGAGAGTAGCTCAGCTGGTAGAGCACAACCTTGCCAAGGTTGGGGTCGCGAGTTCGAATCTCGTCTCCCGCTCAAATGAGTCGCCTAGTGCGGCTCATTTTTTTGGTACACCGACCACTTAATGCCTCGGTGGTGGAATTGGTAGACACGCAGGACTTAAAATCCTGTGACCTTTGCGGTCGTGCGGGTTCAAGTCCCGCCCGAGGTACATAAAAAGCTCGATTAGAAATGATCGGGCATTTTTGTTTGATGATTTTCTTCCGAATACTTTATAAAGCAGAGCCGTGAAGTTTCCAATACTCAGCAATTTCTCAGTAACTCCTTCTGTAAGATCTAATTAGCAGTAAGTGAAAAGTCTGGCGGTTAAAAAAGGGGGTCTTTAAAATCACACGATCTGATGTAAATCATCCCCACCAGAATCATCAGTCATAGGATTGAACTTTGCGGAAGATTACATTCACGCCAAATAGCAAAACCATGTATAACTTCACAGAGAAATATCAAGCCCTGGTTATGCTCCTTGGTTTGATAGCGTGTCTATTGATGATTATTCTTTAGCTGCGACAAAGGAAAACAAGTTGCTTTTGCCCCTAAGCAGTTTTCCACTCCTGATATTTGAGCTGTCCAAATCGTGACTGGGTTTAGGACAGTAGGACGAATTTTTTCTGAAGACCGGAATTTTGGATAGCTTTAGGCTTAACCAATTTTCACACAAGATGAAGTACCTTTCTCCCTCTTTGGCCGTTCTTGCCATTTTCTTTTCGTTCACTATCCGTGCTCAGCCTCTTTGGCTAAGATCATCAGCGATTTCTCCAGACGGCTCACAAGTTGCTTTTTCATACAAAGGCGACATTTACCTGGTGGCTTCCGAGGGTGGCGTGGCTTCCCCCTTAACGTTGGACGATTCGCATGAGTACATGCCCGTTTGGTCAAACGATGGGAAATCAATCGCGTTTGCTTCTGATCGTTACGGAAATTTTGATATTTATATCACCTCCCCATTGGGTGGTGACCTCACCCGGCTTACCTATCATTCTTCTAACGATTATCCAACAACTTTCTCGCCAGACAATACGCAAGTGCTATTCAATTCTTGGCGGGTAGACATCCCGAAATATGCCCAGTTTCCGAACAGCAGAATGCCCGAATTATATTCCATTCCTGCACTCGGAGGAAGACCGTCCGTTGTTTTGACCACTCCATCAGAAGCCACGGTTTACAACAAAGCCGGTGACAAAATTTATTATCAGGACAGGAAAGGCTATGAAGATCCGTTCAGGAAACATCATCAATCATCCATTACCCGAGACCTTTGGGTATATGACACCAAAACAAGCCAACACAGTCAGCTAACCACCTTTGCTGGCGAGGATCGGACTCCTGTTTTAAGCCCCGATGAAAAAGCATTGTACTACCTGAGCGAAGAATCGGGCAGTTTCAATATCCATAAAATGGACTTGGAGTCACTGAGTGAAAGTACACAGCTAACCACCTTGGATCGCCACCCAGTTCGCTACCTGACCATGAGCGACAAGGGTACAATGTGTTTTAGTTATGATGGAGAATTATACACCATGATCGAGGGGCAGAACCCTAAAAAACTCGCAATTGAGATACGCAGCATTCGTCAGAATCTGGAACGAGAGACGCTTCCAATCTCATCAGGCATTTCGGAGATAGAAATTGCCCCAAGCGGGAAGGAGTTTGTCTTTGTCAAGCGAGGAGAAGTTTTCGTATCATCTGTCGACGGAGGAACGACCAAGCGAATTACGAATACACCAGAGCAGGAGAGGTCTGTGAGCTTCAGCCCAGATGGCCGATCGATAATCTACAGTGGAGAAAGAAATGGGTCTTGGAATATTTATGAATCCAAAATTCAAGACGATAAAGAACCGTACTTTTTCGCTTCGACACTGCTTGACGAGAACGCTCTCGTGATGTCACCAGCTATGGAATTTCAACCTGTCTATTCACCAGATGGAAAGAAAGTGGCGTATTTGGAAGATCGAACAACATTGAAAATGATTGATCTGGCTTCCAAAAGTATAGAGACGCTATTGCCAGCCCTTCGCAATTATTCCTATTCTGACGGAGATATTTATTACTCATGGTCGCCAGATAGCAAGTGGATTGCGGCGGATATGTTAATGCCTCAACAGTGGATTAACGAGGTGGGGATTATTAATGTAGCCACAAAAAAGGTAACGAATGTAACCAAGAGCGGATATACAGAAGCCAGCCCCAAATGGTCAGCTGATGGGGAAATGGTCTACTGGTTTTCGGATCGAGATGGAATGAAGAATCATGGAAGCTGGGGAGCAGAATATGATGTATATGGCGTTTTCTTAACACAAGAAGCCTATGATGTGTATCAATTAAGCAAAGAGGACAAGGAATTGTTTGATGAAGCTGACGAAGAAGAAGAAGAAAAGGATGAGGGGGATGAAAAGGAGAAAGATAAAAGAGAAAAGAACGCCAAAGACGAGGAGGAGGTTGATCCAGTCATAATTGAATTTGAGGATATCATAAAACGAAAAGTACGATTGACGGTTCATTCTTCACGATTAAGTGATGCGATTTTGTCCAAAGACGGGGAGGTTCTCTATTACCTGGCAAGGTTCGAGGGGGGTGTTGACTTATGGGAAACGGATTTGCGAAAGCATGAAACCAAGTTACTTACCAAATTAGGCATTGGAGGTGCGGGTATACTGATGGATGAAGATGGGAAAAATCTTTTCATAATCTCTCGCGGAAAGGCGATGAAGGTAAACGCAGAAAGCGGAAAACGAACCGGACTGAACTTCAACGGTGAAATGGAACTAAAAAAATCTGCGGAGCATACCTATATGTTTAATCATATGTGGCAGCAAGTAAAGGACAAGTTCTATGTGGAAGATTTGCATGGCGTTGATTGGGACGGATATAAAAAAGACTATTCCAGATTCCTTCCGCACATAAGTAATAACCATGATTTTTCAGAAATGATGAGTGAGCTACTGGGTGAGCTCAACGCATCTCATACGGGTTGCCGTTACCGACCCAGAAATTCTACCGCTGATCAAACGGCCTCCTTGGGAATTTTCTTTGATGAAAAGTACAAAGGAGTCGGACTTAGGATTGCTGAAGTGATAAAGGACGGCCCCTGTGATAAGAAGGAATTAGAGATAAAAACTGGAGTCATCGTTGAGAAAATTAACGGGGTGACACTAAACGCACGCGTAAATCACAACGACTTGCTCAACCGAAAGGTCAATGAGAAGGTACGGTTAGGGCTATACGATCCTGCCAGTAAAAAACGATATGATGAAGTAATTAAGCCGGTTGGTCGAGGGAGAGAGTATAATCTCCTTTATGAACGATGGGTGGACAATCGCAAAAAAGAAGTGGAAGCTGCTTCTGACGGAAAGATAGGGTATGTCCACGTGCGTGGGATGAACAACCCAAGTTACAGAACAGTATATGAGGAAGTTTTGGGTGAGCATTACGATAAAGAGTCGCTGATTGTTGACACCCGATCAAATGGAGGAGGATGGCTTCATGACGATTTAGCCACTTTCTTAAGTGGAAGAGCCTACATTCGAATGATGCCAAGAGGGCAAGACCTGGGAACGGAACCACAATTTAAGTGGACCAAATCGACCGTCGTTTTGACAGGGGAAAGTAACTATTCAGACGCACACATGTTCCCCTATACCTACAAAGCATTGGGAGTTGGAACCACGGTCGGAATGCCTATCCCAGGGACGGGCACAGCCGTTTGGTGGGAAGCGCAGATTGACCCTACGCTGGTATTCGGGATACCTCAAGTTGGGATGGTTGATGTGGATGGAGACTATTTGGAAAATAAGCAACTCGAGCCAGATGTGAAAGTGAAAAATTCGTACGAAATGCTAGTTCAAGGCAAAGATGAGCAATTACAAAAAGCCGTCGAGATTTTGATTCGCCAAAAAATGGCCGTTCCTGATGACACGCAATTAGACGGTCCAGAAAAAAAGAATTGAGTCGTATGACCCGTTCGCTCGACGCGTGGTATCTAGAGACTGAATTTTTCTCTTGGAATGAAAATCAAATAATCTACAAAGTAGCAAAGAGCGACAAACCCTGGCTCCTACTCATTCATGGTTTTCCAACTGCGTCCTTCGATTGGTGGAAGGTTTGGGATCAGCTTTCTGAGCGATTCTCCCTGATTGCCCTGGACATGATAGGGTTTGGGTATTCAGATAAGCCACGGGACTTTCCTTATTCGATCATGAAGCAGGCGGACTTGATTCAGGATTTACTCGAAGATCAAGGGATTTCAAAATGCCACATTTTGGCTCATGATTATGGTGACACAGTGGCACAAGAGCTCATTGCTAGATATGATGAGGAGGACTGCTTCGAAATTCTATCCGCCTGTCTGCTCAATGGCGGAATTTTCCCCGAATCCCACCATCCACTGACTATTCAGAAATTGTTGATGAGTCCCATTGGATTCATCCTGAGTCGAATGCTCACCCAGAAGAAATTTGAAAAAAGCTTCGGAAGCATTTTTGGGGAGGACACCCAATTATCCAAAGAAGAACTAGCCGAATATTGGCAATTGGTTTCTCACAAGAACGGCCACCGAATTGCCCACTTGATTATCCGCTACATGCGCGAACGAGTGGTGAACAGAGAACGATGGGTCAGTGCGCTTCAGAAGCATAAAAACAAAATTGGACTGATCAATGGACTCGTTGATCCGATCTCAGGGCGGGTGATGGTCGATCGTTACAAGGAAATCATCTCGACTGTAAATATCTGGTTGCTCGTTGAAATTGGACACTACCCTCAGTTGGAGGCAGCTGAGAAGATGTTGGAGGGTTACTTTGAGTTTACGAAATCGCTCTGTTTACCTGCAGTGTAATTACTCACGCGTGTACAACAGCCGACCGTTGGCAAAATCATATAGTGTCAATCGGCGGAGATCATAATAAGCGACCCAGTAGGCACGTAGGGCGTTGATGTAGCTTCGCTTGGCATTGTCTTTTTCCGTAAGGGCAATGTTGAGGTTGGTAATATCAATCTTTCCGATTAGGTACCTGTTTTGTGCTACTTCATATCTCTTTTGAGCTACCTCGTCCGATTTTTTTGAAATTTCTATTTGCAGATTTAGCATGGCTTGCTGCCTGGTCAAAGTCAGAATCTCCTGTTCAAAATTTTGTTCATCCTGAGCGATTACATAGTCGGTGAGTTTTTTGTTGGCCAGAGCCGTTTTGATCCGAGCTTCATTGCGTCCCCAATTCACCACAGGGATACGCAGGGAGACATTCACTATCTGCTGAGAATTTGGATCCATGTAGGATTCACTCAGGTCAGCCCCAGCACTATTTAGTCCAACAGAAGCGTTTAGATCCATCTGAAAACGCTCTCCTCGGGCCTGCGCCACCTGGCGATCTGCCTCCAACCGCCGACGCTCAAAGGCAATAAAGTCTGCCCGGTTGTCTCTGGCATATTGTAGTGCGCTTCCCTCATCTGCTACAATCACAGGGATAATTTCTGGAAGTGACAGGTCGAACACCTCCCCTTCTTGCATCCCGGTGTAGATACGGATAGCCAGTCGGGAGGTCTGAAGGTCCAGTTGGGCCTGAGCCAGATCTTGCTTGGAACGAAGGAGCTGAAGTTCCACTTGCAACAGCTTATCTTCGGAAGTCGTGCCAATATTATATCTCCCTTTTTCAATGTTGTAGATGGTGTCATTGTTGGCCAAATTGAATTGAGCAATCTGATAGTTGACTTGCGCATCCAGGTAGTCGAAAAAACGAGTGACACTATTCCGGGAAACAAATTCCATCTCCTCTACAAAGCTTCTTTTAGACTCCTCATAGCGCATTGGTTCGGTTTTCTTATCCCATCGAAGTTGATTAAAGGTAAAGAGTGGCTGGTTCAGCGTCATATCCACCACCGTGCTTCGCCATCGGGTATCATCTGTCAGTATGTTGCTGAATCGACTCGAATTGGTATTTATAGATATGCTACCCCCCGTAGCAGCTATGGGCTGTAGCAGTCCCAGATTCAGTGATGAAGAGGTTTGCTTCACCGGGACATACGAGATGGTTCCATCTGGCTGAGTCACAGGCAGAAATTGGCTGCTATATCCGGGTAGGGTTCCGCTGAGTGCCAATTGAGGATTATAGTTTGACCGAAACAAGCGATACTCCCAAAATCGGTTTTCCTTTCTGGTTTCGGCTTGTTTGGCTGCTGAGGACTGTCTTTGCGACAAACCAATGATATCATTCAACGAATATACCGTCTGTGCATTCAGCGAGCAGAGGGAGACGATAAGCAGTGTACCTAATAGTAATCTATTCATACCTAAGCGAAGTGATGGGGTCTTGAAGTGCTGCCTTTCGAGCCGGGGAAATCCCAAAAATCAAACCAATGGCTGTGGCCACACCAAAGGAAATGAGGATGGACGAAAAGGAGATGACGGTTGGTATTTCGGCAAACTGGCTCACCAATAACGCCATAATAATTCCTAAAAAAATACCGATCAGCCCACCACTGATGCTGATCATCATCGATTCGAACATAAACTGATAAACGATATCCTCTTTTCTGGCACCTATGGAAAGTCTAAGCCCGATTTCCTTGATCCGCTCCAGTACAGAAGCCAGCATGATGTTCATGATGCCGATACCTCCGACCATCAGCGAAATGCCAGCAATGGCGCCCAACACATAGCTGAAAATATCATTGGTTCGTTGTTGCTGCTTGAGCAGTAGTTCGGGGATTTCTATTTCATAATCAATGACCTCAAAGTGTGTTCGTTGCAGCATTCGCACGATCACTTCTGCTGTTTGATTGAGTTTGTCCGTTTCGTCCACCTGCACGACCAGGCGATCCAATTGATGATAATTAACCGCTGCTCCTGACTGATCCTCTGTGCTGGTACTTCCTCCACCTATCATTATGAAATTACCTGACGATCCTTGATTCGCCGATTTAATCATTTTTTCGGTGAGTATGGCTCGGTTTTTATATCGGGTCAGCACGGTTTTAAGCGGGGTATAGACATCCATGTTATAATCCCTGATTCCTAAATTGCTGATGCTGGTCTCGCTGATGTAACGTTCTTCCAATACACCTATTACTTTCAGCCAGTTAGAACCACATTTGATCATTTTCCCAACTGGATCCTCCGATGGAAAAAATTTCGACTGGATGGTTCGTCCGATGATACACACCGCCTCACCATTTTCCAGTTGATGTTGGTTGAACATCTTTCCCTTAGCCAATTGAAAATTAAAAATGTCAAAATAGGAGGGCTCTACGCCCACTAGCTTGGCTGATCGTCTGACCCCATTTTTTATGATGTAGGTTTCTAGCAATATCTCTGGACTGATGGTCGTCACACCCGGTACGATGGACGTGATGGATTCCTTGTCCAATAGTGTCAACCCCGGAGAAAACTTCTTTTTTTCTTTTGTTACGTCCTCCTCTTCTGCGAGATTTTCCTCTGTCTGCTCCACGACCGGTTTGATGATGATATTGTTTACACCCACAAGCTTGATTTGTTCTAGAATTTCCTGCTGTGCCCCATTGCCGATGGCAAGCATGGCGATAACTGCTGCCACCCCAAAGATGATTCCCAGAGCGGTGAGAACTGATCGCACCCTGTTAGCAAGGACAGCTTCAAATGCAATATTCAAATTGGCAAGAATCCGTTCTTTATTCATTTCGAGTTTCTTCGGCTACCTCGTTTTTTACTTGGGACAGAATCCTCCTCCAGGGGCGTCTCCTCTTCTTTCTTCCCTCGCTTCCCGTCCATTTCAGCCAGTAGGTTGACATTGTCATTCTCCATGCCAGACACACTCGACAGGCTCACACGATCTCCAACTTCTAGTCCACCAAGAATCAAAACGCTTTCAGAATTGGCATCTCCGATCATGACTTCCTGTTTCATCGTGCTCGCACCGCTTCTCTTAAAAACATAGGTGATGGAATCGTCTTGCGAATGAAGACCCTCAAGTGGTAGAAATATCGCATCTTCTATGGTCTTGGTTATGATTTTATTGCTTGTGGTCATGCCGGGTTTTAGAAGCGGATCTGTACCGAACACTTCGATCTCAACGGAAAAAACCTTGGCGTCCGAATTGGGTCGTTGCTCACCCACATTGGCGACCTTCACTACTTTTCCCTTCAGGTTTTTGTCTGGGAAAGCGTCAAATCCTATTTCAACGTCCTGACCTGCTTTTACTTTTCGTACGTCCACTTCATTGACGTAGGTCTTGGAGAGCATTTTCGAAAGATCAGGTAAGGTGGCAACTGTCGGGTCCCAAGCACCAATCTGAGAGCCCGCTTTTATGGAATTTCCGTCCCAGCTTTTTTTGTAAATCAGCATCCCGTCTTCTGGTGCCAGAATGGTGAATTCCTGAGATAGTGCCTCCAAGCCTTCCAATTCGTTCCTTTCTTTTCGTAGCTCGGCAGCCACCTCCTGCATTTTGGCCACATTTTGCTGATGCTTGATTTGGTAATTCTCTTTGGCTTGCTGAAGGGTACGTTCAGCTTTTTCAAAATCTATTTCGGCTTTTTGAATAGTCGCCGGCGGCTCAAATTTTGATTGATCCAGAACGAGTTTCTTTTCCCTTACGGTATATTCAAGGTTGATGAGTTCGTCACGTGCTTGCCGCATCGCCAACGTGGTGTCCAGCTTCGTCTGCGTGTATTGCGATTGTTTCTGATCCACTTCCAGCTGTGAATCCTTCACCTTGCCGGTCACTTCAGACTTGTCGAGTGCTGCGATGTACTGACCCTTTTTTACATACGTGCCTTCATCTATGATATCCTGAATGGTAACGTTCCAGATTCGGTACGCCTCAATCCATTTGGGCCTTTTATTTTCACGGAATTTTTAGCCTCTAGTGCACCAGACGTCATTATGTCGACCACAAATTCGCCCTGCTCTACCTCCACGATCAAATTGGTTTCTGTATCAGAGGAACTACTGAAAACATAGATGATCAATATGATCATCAGCGTAATTCCAGTTCCGATGAGGATTTTATTTTTGTGCATATGGGTAGGTTTTGTGATACGACCAAAAGAGTGGCCGAAGTTACTTGCTACAAGAGTAAAATCCCATGGTTATAATATGAGCGGTAAAATTTTAATTATAATTAACCTTTCTCAAATAGCTCGCTCAAAGCAAATCAACCCTTGAATAGGCTATCTTGAAATCATTGCAGGACGGTTTGTCCTGCCCTTTAGGGCAGGGAGGAAAGAGAGCGATAAAAGAGGGAGGGCTTCAGTCCTTTTGAAATTCATATAGGTTGATGAATTCATCATACTCTTGTTGAAATGTCTGTTAGAATGATGCGCCTCCTGATTGCGTATATACTGCCTTACAGCATCAATTTGAAAGTGGCTTACCGAGGCGGCAAAATACTCAGACTGCCAGCTAAATTTCGATTTGGTCAATTTGTTCTTATTATTATAATCCAATGAGATGATTCGCCTTTTAGCAAGTTTGCAACCGTTGCAACATTCTGGTCTGAATCAAGAGAAATAAGACAATGGACATGTTCCGCATAGCCATTAATATGATCAAGGTGAATTCCTTTTGTCCGGGCATTTTCTTTAATATGTGAGAATACCTTTTGACGAATGTCTTTTGTAAGAAATGGATGGCGATCCTTTGTAGCCCATACAAGGTGTATCCAGATTTTTATGTACGCCATATGATTGCTTCGTTAAAGGACTAAAGCCCTAAACTAAGTTAGTGATTTCCTTCCTCTCCGCCCTGAAGGACGGAGTTATCCCTCCTTTCAATTTGCCCAGCCCTTTAAGGCAGGGAAGAAGAATACAAAAAAGAAGATAGGGCCTCAGTCCTTTTGAAATTCATATAGGTTGATAAATTCATCATACTCTTGTTGAAATGTCTGCTTAGAATGATGCGCCTCCTGATTGCGTATATACTGCCTTACAGCATCAATTTGAGAGTGGCTTACCGAGGCGGCAAAATACTCAGACTGCCAGCTAAGTCAAGAGAAATAAGACAATGGACATGTTCCGCATAGCCATTAATATGATCAAGGTGAATTCCTTTTGTCCGGGCATTTTCTTTAATATGTGAGAATACCTTTTGACGAATGTCTTTTGTAAGAAATG
>Ga0316209_1000694_pt1 | contig 49749 bp, 56 predicted proteins | sample 6monopyrite_MG_FD_204945 | JGI IMG/M metagenome (GOLD analysis project Ga0316209, IMG submission 204945) | Microbial mat bacterial communities from mineral coupon in-situ incubated in ocean water Damariscotta River, Maine, United States -... | ecosystem: Environmental > Aquatic > Marine >... | reverse complement strand
ATCGATCTTCACGACCAGCCCCGGCATCGGGCATAGCAGCAGTTTCGACGTGTCGGGCGGCAGTTTCTCGGGCATCAGGGCCATCAGCTCTGCCTGGCGCGGGGTGCGCACGCCGACCTTCACATCGGTGCCGCGATAACGCAGCCGCGCGCCGCCACGGATGAATTCGGTTTTCACGATCATCGGCGCGCCGCCGACGGTGCCGGTAAAAACGGTGTCGCCAAGCGTCCAGTCCGAGACCACCCTGAAATGCGCCCCGTCCATCATCCGCACATCGGTGCCGCCATCGACATGCTCGATATGGACCGGAATCGCCTCGCGCCCGATATAGGCCACCCAATCGGGCTCCACCCGGCGCTGGTGGTTGGCCATCGCCCCCGAGATCGAGGCCGCGCGCACCTCCTTCAGCATCTTCATATGCGCGGCCACGGCGGCCAGTTTCTGCGCCGTGGGCTCATCGGGGCTCACACCCTCGAACCCGTCGGGGTATTGCTCCTCGATAAAGGCGGTCGTCATCTCACCGGCGATGAAAATCGGGTGATCCATGACCGCCGCCAGGAACGGCAGGTTGTGGCCGATCCCCTCCACTTCGAAGGCATCCAGGGCATTGCGCATCGCCTCAATGGCTTCACCCCTCGTCGGGGCCCAGGTGCAGAGCTTGGCGATCATCGGGTCATAATACATCGAGATCTCACCGCCCTCGAACACGCCGGTATCGTTGCGGATCGCCACCGGCCCCTCGCCCGCGTCGCCCTGCCATCTGTCACTGGCCAGCAACGGCCCCGCTGCCTGCTCAGAGGGCGGGCGATAGCGGGTCAGACGCCCGATCGAGGGCAGAAACCCGCGATAGGGATCCTCGGCATAAAGCCGGTTCTCGATCGCCCAGCCGGTCAGCGTCACATCGTCCTGGCTGATCGACAGTTTCTCACCGCTGGCCACCCGGATCATCTGTTCGACCAGATCGACCCCGGTGATCAGCTCGGTCACGGGATGTTCCACCTGCAACCGCGTGTTCATCTCGAGGAAGTAGAAATTGCGCTCGCCGTCGACGATGAATTCCACCGTGCCCGCGCTGGCGTAATCGACCGCTTGGGCCAGCGCCACCGCCTGTTCGCCCATCGCTTTTCGCGTGGCCTCGTCGAGGAAGGGCGACGGGGCTTCTTCCACCACCTTCTGGTTGCGCCGCTGGATCGAGCATTCGCGCTCGCCCAGATAGATGCCGTTGCCATGCGCATCGCAGAGCACCTGGATCTCGATATGGCGCGGCTGGGTGACGAATTTCTCGATAAAAATCCGGTCATCGCCAAAGCTGCTGGCGGCCTCGTTCTTCGACGACTGGAACCCCTCGCGCGCCTCCTGGTCGTCCCAGGCGATGCGCATGCCCTTGCCGCCGCCGCCGGCGCTGGCCTTGATCATCACAGGGTATCCGATCTGGTTCGAGATCTTCACCGCCTCCTCGGCATCCTCGATCAGCCCCATATAGCCGGGAACCGTGGAAACCCCGGCCTCCTGTGCGATCTTTTTCGAGGTGATCTTGTCGCCCATCGCCTCGATCGCACCCACAGGCGGCCCGACAAACGCCACGCCCTCGGCCTCCAGCGCCTCGGCGAATTTCGAGTTTTCCGACAGAAAGCCATAACCGGGATGCACCGCCTCGGCCCCGGTGGCGCGGATGGCCTCCATCACCTTGTCGATCACGATATAGGATTGGTTGGCGGGCGGCGGCCCGATATGCACCGCCTCATCGGCCATCTTCACATGCAGCGCGTTCCGGTCGGCATCGGAATAGACCGCCACCGTCGTAATGCCCATCTTGCGGGCGGTCTTGATCACGCGGCAGGCGATCTCGCCCCGGTTGGCAATCAGCAATTTCTTGAACATCGGTCCCCCGTCCTTCTTTATCCTGCCCCGCGCGGCTGCGCGCAGGCGAAAACGAAAAAGGACCACCCCGGCCGCCGCCGGAATGATCCTTTCTGAATACTGTGATGGCGCCCGGTCAGACGGCCTGTATCTGTTCGGTCAGTTGCAGACGCCGACGTCGTCGCAAACCGCACCGGCAAGCGCTCCGACGCCCGCGCCGACCGCCAGGTTGCCACCGACCACCGCCGCGCCGACAGCGCCCACGCCCGCGCCAAGTGCAGCGCGGTCCAGATCGGTGTTTCCCAAACAGCCCGACAATGTCGCCAGGGCCAGGACGCTGACCGCCAAAGTTTTGTTTCTACGCATAATTTCTGTGCCTCTTCCCGTTTCTTTTCTGGGCAACATGCACCCGAACCGTAAAAAGACGGCCCGCCGTCAATGCCGACGGGCCGTTTTGAAGGGGAAGGGTAACACGTCACATTACCACCGGCTTGTTTGAAGCTGGGGACATCAGCCGGCAGGCAGAGGTTGGCACGGGCCGAAGGCGCGCAGAAGCCGCAACCGGCAGACCGGGTTTTTTGGGCGCGTTTCTGCGCAATTGCGAAGCTCATAGGCAGGTTCACGCCGAGCCCTCCCAGATGCCCTTGCCCGCGAACGCATCGGGAAAAGCGGCCCGCGCGCGCGCCACATCCAGCTTCAGCAGGGCGTCGTAATCTTCGGCGTCAAAGGGATCGTCCAGCGCGATCACCTCGCGCCCCAACAGCCAGCTCAGCCGTCCCGCATCCAGATTGCCGCGCGCAAAGGGTTGGTCGCCGAAACTCAGCCACAGCGCCTCGACAAACCCGGCATCGGCGCGCCGATCGGCGGGGCGCCGGTCGGCGTGCCGTTCGCGCGCAATCAGAGGCGTGGGCCCCTGCTTGTTCTCACGTCGGATGGTGAACTGGTAATCGGTGCCGGGCAGGCGCGAGGGGAAACCGCGATGCTTGATCATGCGCCCACCCCCGGCATAGGGCGGCCCGGCAAAACCCGGACGAGCCCTGCGGCCCGTCCGGCAAATCGGTCGTCAGGAATATTTGTTGAACACGGGCTCTGCCACGATCGGCGCGGGTTCGATGATGATGATCTCTTCTGGTTCCGGCACCGCCGCGCAGGCTGAAACGCCGGCGACAAGCCCCAATGCCAGAAGCGCCTTGATGCGATATAACATCCTGCTCTCCTGTTTTCAGGGCCTCTTCCAGCCCGAGGGCCGGGCAGAGGCCCGGGTGTGGCCACCGTAATATGGCCATGACCCATACTACCGGGAACCGGGACTTTGGTGCAGCGCGAATATGGCGCGCGTATGTTCTGTGCTCTGGCTGCATCAGAAAGATATCCACAGGACCATCGTCCCGCAACATGTTGTGTGTGCATCAGAAATCCTCCCAGATGCAGGATCCGTTTTCGTACCGGTATCCGGCAAATGCTTGTGTCACTCCGGGCGCGGGGCGGCCGCGTTCGACCACTTCGTTCATCATCTGGATGACAATCTGATCGGGCGGTTGCGGGGCATTTTCCGCTGCAGGCAGCCCCCATTCGGCGCAAAGCGCATCGGTGTCGGCGGCGCGCGCCTCGATACTGATCTCCTGGGCGGCAAGGTCCGGGGCGAGGACCCGCACGACGAGCCAGACTTCTTCCGAGAAGGGCTGCGGCTCGGTCAGGGTCTCGATCAACTCGACCTGCAACCCCGAGGGCAGGACAAGACCCTCGTCATCGCGACAGGCTGCCAATAGGGCAAGCGCGGACAGAGCCAGGGCGCGGGTCACAGGGTTTCGCCTTCCTGCATGGCGACACATAGGCCGTCGACAATCCCGAACCGTTGCCCTTGCCCGATGGTTTCGATCTCGCCGCCCTGCTTCACGGAAACCCCGACCGCAATCACAAGTTCTGTATCTGGCTCATCAATCACAAAGTTTGAATAGGCTGGCCCGTCAAGGACCGCGCCCTGACAGGCCACACGGTACGGGAACGCCGAATACGGAGGGTCGCCCTCTCCCATCCAATTGAAATGTACCTGGAGCTCAGATGGATTCGGGCTCCCATAACCCCAAAACCGCCAGGTGGGGTCGATACCGGCATAAGTTAACACGTAGAAATCGTCCTCCTCAGGCGGCTGGCACGCTCCGTCCACCACCGACACAGGAATAGGCGCAGGCAGTAACCTTTCACCCGTCAACTCACCTTCAGCAATCGCCCAGAAATTCAGACTCAGGCGAAAGATATCCGCCCTACCGTTCACTCCGTCGGGCACTTCCGGAAGGTCAGTCAGGATCGCACCGCACAATGCGTTAACTACCACTGCGTCTGCTGCCAGCTGGTACTCGCGATTTCTCACCATCACAACGGTTACATCCAGTCGCCAGCCATCGCCATAGTCGACCCAGCCAAGCTCGGTCAGCGCCCACTCAGCACGCAGCGCCCTTACTCTGGGTGCCGCCCTGATCTCATCGGCGACAGGGTCAACGGGATTCCTGATGACCCCCGACGCAAAAAGGAGACCGATCACCAGCCCTCCCCCAAGCAATGCAAGCCAGCCCTTTCCACCAATCATCACAGAGCACCCCTACCACAGACACGGATTTCGGGCTTGGTCGCCGCCACACCGAAGAGCAAGGCAGACCATACTCCAGAAATCCGCAGTTGGTTGATCATGATCATCTGTCAATCCGGTTGGAGGGTATCCCCGCCCGAAACCATTCCGGGCTGCGGGCGGGGGTTTACCCGTGAAAGAAGCTCAAAGGGGAATGTTATCGTGCTTCTTCCACGGATTCTGAATGCTCTTGCCCCTGAGCGACGCAAAGGCCCGGCAGATCCGGCGGCGCGTGCTGCGCGGCTGGATCACCTCGTCGATAAAGCCGCGTTCGGCGGCCACGAACGGGTTGGCGAACCGGTCCTCGTAATCGGCGGTATGGGCCGCGATCTTGTCGGCATCGCCCAGATCGGCACGATGGATGATCTCGGTCGCGCCCTTGGCCCCCATCACGGCGATCTCCGCCGTCGGCCAGGCATAGTTGAAATCGCCGCGCAGATGTTTCGACGCCATCACGTCATAGGCCCCGCCATAGGCCTTGCGGGTGATCACCGTGACCTTGGGCACCGTCGCCTCGCCATAGGCAAACAACAGCTTCGCGCCATGCTTGATAACGCCGCCATATTCCTGCGACGTCCCCGGCAGGAAACCCGGCACATCGACCAGCGTCAGGATCGGGATCTCGAAAGCATCGCAAAAGCGCACGAACCGCGCCGCCTTGCGGGAACTGTCGATATCCAGACAGCCCGCCAGCACCATCGGCTGATTGGCCACCACGCCCACGGTCGAGCCTTCCAGCCGGATGAACCCGGTCAGGATGTTCTTGGCGAACTCCTCCTGGATCTCGTAAAAATCGCCTTCATCGGCGAGCTTCAGGATCAGCTCCTTCATGTCGTAAGGCGCGTTTGCACTATCGGGGATCAGCGTGTCCAGGCTGTCCTCGATCCGGCCCGGATCGTCGAAAAAGGGCCGAAGGGGCGGTTTCTCGCGGTTGTTGAGCGGCAGGAAATCGACCAGCCGGCGGACCTCGGCCATGGCCTCCACATCATCCTCGAACGCGCCATCGGCGACCGAGGATTTGCGGGTATGCGTCGTGGCCCCGCCCAGTTCCTCGGCCGTGACATGCTCGTTGGTGACGGTTTTTACCACGTCAGGGCCGGTCACGAACATATAGGAGCTGTCTTTGACCATGAAGATGAAATCGGTCATCGCGGGGGAATAGACCGCGCCGCCCGCGCATGGCCCCATGATGACGCTGATCTGCGGCACCACGCCGCTCGCCATGATGTTGCGCTGGAAGACCTCGGCATAGCCCGCGAGGCTCGCCACGCCCTCCTGAATGCGCGCGCCGCCCGAATCGTTGATGCCGATCACGGGCGCGCCGTTCTGCATCGCCATATCCATGACCTTGCAGATCTTCTCGGCATGGGTTTCCGACAGCGATCCGCCAAAGACGGTGAAATCCTGTGAAAAGACATAGACCATGCGGCCATTCACCGTGCCCCACCCGGTCACCACGCCATCGCCGCGCGGCTTGGATGTCTCCATGCCGAAATCGGTGCAGCGATGCGTCTTGAACATGTCGAACTCTTCGAACGAGCCTTCGTCCAGCAACAGATCAATCCGTTCGCGCGCGGTCAGCTTGCCTTTGCTGTGCTGGCTTGCGATCCGTTTCTCGCCGCCGCCGGCGCGGGCCTCGTCGCGGCGGCTTTCCAGCTCTTGCAGAATATCTTTCATATCGTCCCCTTCCCCTTGGGCCTATATGCGGAATCTGGCCCGAACCTAGCGCCACGCGGCCAGGGTTCCCAGAGGAATCCCGCATATTTGCAAATTCATTCCATTTGCTGAATTTGCATTTGCAAATATGCGAATTTACCTGGCGGGCCCTGTGCGCGCTTGCACATGGACATTGCCCCGCCCGCCACGCTACCCAAGGAGCCATGTCATCGCTTCCCCGTGGCCGCTATCTCGACCCCGCCACGCCTCCGCATATTTCAACGCTTATCGTGCTGACCGGGCTCGGCGCGTTGACGATGAACGTGTTCTTGCCTGCGCTGCCCGATATGGCGGCCTATTTCGGCACCGAATACTGGGTGATGCAGCTGTCGGTCTCGCTCTATCTGGCGATGAACGCGGTGCTGCAGCTTTTCATCGGGCCGATCTCGGATCGCTTCGGCCGCCGCCCGGTCCTGCTGGGTAGCCTGATCCTGTTCTGCATCGCCACGCTCGGGGCCATCCTGGCCCCGACGGCGACGATTTTCCTGATCTTTCGCATGGCGCAGGCCGTGATCGTGGCCGGGCTGGTTCTGGGCCGCGCCGTGGTGCGCGACATGGTCCCGCAGGACCAGGCCGCCTCGATGATCGGCTATGTCACCATGGGCATGGCGGTGGTGCCGATGATCGGCCCGGCCTTTGGCGGCGCGCTGAACCAGGCCTTCGGCTGGCAGTCGAGCTTTGCGATGCTGCTGGTTGCGGGCCTGGCCGTCCTATGGCTGACCTGGTCCGACCTGGGCGAAACCGCACAACACACCTCGGCCAGCTTGCGTGAACAGCTGCGCCAATACCCCGAGCTGTTCTCGTCGCGCCGGTTCTGGGGCTATTGCCTGTCGGCCACCTTCGCCGCCGGGGCCTTTTTCGCCTTCCTCGGCGGCGCGCCCTTTGTGGGAACCAATGTCTATGGCCTCAATTCCGTTCAGGTGGGCTTCAGTGTCGGGGCCCCGGCCTTTGGCTATTTCACCGGTAATTTCATCTCGGGGCGCTATTCGGTGCGCATGGGGGTAAACCGGATGATCACGGCCGGGGCCATCGTCTCGACCCTTGGCATGGCCATTCCCTTCGTGCTGATCCTCGCGGGCTTCAGTTCCGCCTTCGTCTTTTTCGGCTCGGTCACGCTGATGGGCATCGGCAATGGCATGGTGATGCCCAATGCCACCTCGGGGATGTTGTCGGTGCGCCCGCATCTGGCGGGCTCCGCCAGCGGCATCGGCGGCGCGATCACGATCCTGGGGGGCGCGATCCTGTCGGCCTATGCGGGCTGGGTCCTGGGCCCCGAATCCAGTGCGATGCCGCTGGTGCTGATCATGCTGGTATCCTCGGCGATGGCGCTGGTGGCGATCCTCTATACCATGATGCGCGAACGCCAGGTCACCGGCCTGTAACGCCTTGCCGCCCGGGTTTGCAAAGCACATAATGCCCCTTGCAAAGGGAGCAAACCGATGGCCATCCAGAAACTCTATGCCGGGGCCAAGCTGCGCGAATTGCGCGGCCGCCTGGGTCTGACGCAAAAGGATTTCGCGGCCAAGCTGGGCGTGTCGCTGCCCTATCTCAATCAGATGGAGAACAACAACCGACCGGTATCCTCTGGCGTGATGCTGGGGCTGGTGCAGGAATTTGGCTTCGACGTGACCGAGCTCTCCTCGGGCGATACCGAACGCCTGGTCTCGGACCTGCGCGAGGCGCTGGCCGATCCGGTATTTACCGACACCGCGCCGCCGCTGCCCGACCTGCGCCTGACGGCGTCGAACGCGCCTGCGCTGGCGCGGGCCTTTCTGGACCTGCACGCCGCCTATCGGCAGACCCATGAACGGCTGGCCTCGCTCGATGAGGCGCTTGGCCGCGACGGGGGCCGGGTCGCGGCTTCGCCCTGGGAGGAGGTGCGCGATTTCTTCCATTACTGCGACAACTACATCGATGCCGTCGACCACGCCGCCGAACGGTTCGCGCAACAGGCTGACGGGCCGCTTGACGCCCATATCCGCCATGCGCTGGAGGCCCGCGGCCTGACCATCCGCTACGCTGCGGGCCAGGGCCTGCGCCACTACGATCCGACCCGTCGAGAGCTGACCCTGTCACCGCAAAGCGCCCCCGAAACGCAGCGATTTCAGCTGCTGCATCAATATGCGCTGCTTGATCAGGACCGGCTGCTGGAGGCAACGCTTGATCTGGCGCGGTTCCAGACCGACACCGCGCGCGCCATCGCCAAGATCGGCATGGCCAATTATTTCGCCGGTGCGGTGCTGATGCCCTATGACCGCTTTGCCGCCGCTGCCGCCGAAACACGGCATGATCTGGAACAACTCTCGAACCGGTTTGGGGCCTCGGTCGAGCAGGTGGCGCATCGCCTGTCGACCCTGCAACGCCCCGGGGCCAAGGGCATTCCGTTCTTCTTTGTCCGCGTCGATCAGGCCGGCACCATCACCAAACGGCATTCCGCCACGCGGCTGCAATTCGCCCGCTTCGGCGGGGCCTGCCCGCTCTGGAACGTGCATCGCGCCTTTGAAACGCCGGGCCGGTTTCTGCGCCAGTTGGCCGAAACGCCGGATGGCGTGCGCTATCTTTGCCTGGCGCGCGATGTCTCGAAATCGGGCGGCTCGTTTCATGCACCGATCCGGCGTTACGCCATCGGTCTCGGATGCGAGGTGCGCCATGCTGAGGCGGTGGTTTATGCCGATGGTATGGATATCGCGACGGCAGAAGCTTACCAGCCGATCGGCATTTCCTGCCGCATCTGCGAACGCGCCAATTGCCACCAGCGATCGGTTCCGCCGCTGGAGCGCCATCTGCGCATCGACCCCGACCATCGCGGCACGCTGCCTTACCAGATCATGCGGTGATCTATTCGGCGGCATCGGCTGCGCGTAACGCAAGCCCCGATGCCGCCCACTTCCAAGCAACGGCGAAAGCCGCTTTCAGCGCCCGTGATCAAGTGCCGCCTCAGGCACTGGCCAGCATCGCCGCGATCTGGTCCTTCAGCCGCATCCGCGTCTTGCGCATCTCAACCTCGGCCAGATCCTCACACGGCTCGACCCCGGTTTCGGCGCGATGCACGGCGCGGTTCACCTCGTGATAATCGTCAACCAGCTTGGCGAAATGGGCATTCTCGAGCTTGAGGGCGTGGATACGGTCGGCCTGATCGGGGAAATCCGCGATCAATTCATGCGGGGTGTGCGACATCGGGTGTTGTCCTCCTGTTTGTTTGATCTGTGTCCGAGTCTAGCGCCGCTGCCGGAGCAGCGCCTTGATCCCTATCAAATCTGTCAGGGAATGCGCGCCTTCTGCCAGGCAGTTTTCAGAGCTTGGTCTGCGCCACGGCGGGCGTCACCGCGCGGCGGCGCAGCATCGTCTCGCGCAGGGTGATGAAACTGATCGCGGCGATGATCATGCCGCCGCCCAGCATCACAAAGGCATCGGCCGGTTCGCCAAAGAAAAGCGCCCCCAACAGCGTGGCCCAGATCAGTTGCACGAAGGTCACCGGCTGCGTCACCGCCAGCGGGGCCGCCTTGAAGGCCAGCGTCATGGCGAAATGCCCCGCCGTGGCAAAGACCGCGACCAGGAACATCCAGGCCACCTGCTCCCAGGTCGGCGGCACCCAGACCGCCCAGGCAAACGGGGCCAGGCCAAGCGTCACGGTGACCGACAGCATGCCGACCACGACCGAGGGCGAGGTCTCGTCGGCCATGATCTTGGCCACCAGATAGCCGACGCTGAAGGCGGCGGCGGTAAAGATCATCGCGATATGGCCGGGGCTGATCTCGCGCAATCCGGGGCGCAGGATCACCAGCGCCCCCGCCAGCGCCACGCCGATGGCCGCGATGCGCCGCAGGGCCAGCTTTTCGCCCAGGAAAATGGACGCCAGGATCGTGACATAGACCGGCGTGACATAGTTCATCGCGGTCACTTCGGCGATGGTGATCTGGGTCATGGCGTAAAACCACAGGATGACGCCGCCGGTATGAACCAGCCCGCGCAGACCAAAGAGCATATAGGCCCGGCGGCTGAGGCCCGCGCGCAGCATTGGCGGGATCATCGGAATGATCAGGATCAGGCCAAGCGCATAGCGCATGAAGGCCGATTGCGCCGGCGGGATGTCATTGCCCACCAGTTTGACGACAGCCGTGACACCCACGAAACAGGCCCCTGTCACCAGCATCCAGAACACGCCCCAGACGGGATGGGTGGCGGGGGCTTGGGCGGCGGCGTGGGACATGGCGCGCAAGAGACCGCAAAGCGCGGGCCGCCACAAGCCGGATTTCGGGCCTAGTATGCAAAGACCAGCTTGGCCGCGATCGCCCACATCACCAGACCGATCAGGATATCGAGCACCTGCCAGGCACGCGGGCGGGCAAAGACCGGGGCCAGCGCCCGCGCGCCGTAGCCAAGTGAAAAGAAAAACACGAAACTCGCCACCACGGCCCCGACCCCGAACCACAGGCTGTCCTCGCCATATTGCGTGGCGATGGTGCCGATCAGGATGACGGTATCGAGATAGACATGCGGGTTGAGCCAGGTCAGCGCCAAAGAGGTCAGAACCGCCGATTTCAGGGTGCCGCCGTCGGCATCCGCCGCCACCAGCGTCTCACCGCCCCGCCAGGCATGCAGGAAACTGCGGCCGCCGTAAAAGACCAGGAACGCGGCACCGCCATAGCGAAAGAGTGGTGCCACCCAGGGCATGAGTTCAGCGATTACCGCGAAGCTGGTGACGCCAAGCGCAATCAGCACCGCGTCGGAGATCGCGCAGGTCAGCACCACGGGGCCGACATGCGCCCGGCGCAACCCCTGGCGCAGGACAAAGGCATTCTGCGCCCCGATGGCCAGGATCAGGCTGAACCCGAGATAGAACCCGGCCAATGCCGCCTGCACCATGTTACGCCCCCTGCCCGTCGCGTTGCTCTGGCCAAGCCTCTAGCCTGCCGCAGCGGCAAGGTCGACCGGTTTTGCGCGCCCGGGACCGGACAGGCGCGCGCTCATTTCTTCGCCGGGTCCGGCGGCATTTCGCTGCGCTGCGCCCCGAAGGGGGCGTATGTTGCGATGAGGCCCCGGAAGGCCGCCGCGATCCGCCACAATATCGCCCGCGCCCGGTGCCGCCGCGCGGATGCCTCGGCTGCCAGCCGCAGGCGTTTCTCTTCCACATAACGCTGCCGGGCCAGCGCATGGCGCGCCGGGGCCACGCCGCCGCGCAGGGGCCGCAACAGAGTGCCCGGGGTCGTTTCGATATGATCACGCTCAAGCATCTGTCAGATCTCCTCATGTCGTCGATTGCTGTGATGCGATCAGAATATTGATATTCATTTCTTGCGGAACATGGTAAGTCTTGAATAGATCATTCCGAAATCTGGAATAATTAATCGATGGACAGATTTCAGGCCATTCGGGTCTTTCGCGAGGTCGCCGCCCGGGGCGGGTTTGCTGCCGCCGCGCGATCCCTCAACAGCTCGCCACCCTCCGTCAGCAGGCTGGTCTCTGAGCTTGAGCGTGATCTGGGCGTGCGGCTTTTTACCCGCACGACCCGCACCGTCGCCCTGACCGAAGAAGGTGAGGAGTTCCTTCTGAAAGGCGGCGCGCTCATCGATGAGCTGGAGGCCCTCAGCGAAGAAATCCGCGCCCGGCGGCAGGTGCCGACCGGCCGGTTGCGGATCAGCAGTGTTTCCGCTTTCGGTCAGGAACGCATCGCGCCGATCCTGCCCGGCTTCATGGACAAATACCCAAAAGTATCCGTCGAGCTCGAATTGGCGAACCGGATGGTGGATCTGGTTCAGGACCATGTCGACATTGCCATTCGCGTCGGCGACCCCGATGGCCTCGCGGCCTCGGCGCTGACGGCGCGCCGGATCTCAAGCCAGAAGCTCATTTTCGCGGCCGCGCCCGGCTATGTCGCCCGCAACGGGGTGCCGGACGATCTGAATGCGCTGGACCGGCATCGCGTGGTCAAACAGGTCAGCGGCACCTGGGGCCGCGAACATGCGTTGTTGTGCAATGGCGTGCTGCGCCGCCACAGCCTGCCCGACAGCCTTGTCGTCAATTCCGCGAACGCCGCCCGCAATGCGGTGCTTTCCGGCGGCGCAATCGGTCTGCTGGGCGATTTTCTGGCCGCCGGGCCGATCTCCGAGGGCAAATTGGTGCGCATCCTGCCCGAATATGAAACCGCGTCCCAACCGATCTATGCGGTCTTTGTCCATCGCGGCTACATGCCGGCGAAACTGCGCGCCTTCATCGACCACCTGGCCGGGGCGCTCGGCCCGCCGTTGTCGGTCTGAACCCCGCGCCGCCGCGCGGCACCGCAATCAGGCTATTCGGTATCGGCCAACAGCCGCGCCATCAGTTCCAGCAGATGATCGGTCTCCGCCGCCGTCAGGCTCTGCGTGACACCGGCATTCACCTCCTGAACGATTGCCCTCAGTTGCGGGGCCAGCGCCTGCCCTGCCGCCGTGACATGAACCTCGAACGACCGGCGCGAGGCGGCGGCCATGCGCCGTTCCACCAATCCGCGCGCCTCCAGCCCGTCCAGCGCCCGGCTGATCGCATAGGCCGGCACGTCAAAGCCCTGCCCGATCGCGGCCTGCGTCTGGGCCGGGCGTTCCAGCACGGTCATCATGATTGCGAATTGCAGAATGTTCAGATCGAGCGCCTGCAGCCTGTCAGCCAACCGCGCCTCCACCCGGCGGGCAAGGCGCTGCAACATCCAGCCAAAGCTGCCTTCGCGGGTTTTCCGGATATCGGTTGGAAGGGACATGGCCAAATCTAGCGCGCAACATTTGCATGCACAATACTTGCATTTGCAATTGTTGTATTTACGATATAAACAGATCGCGACTCATCAGGAGGCCCGGAAATGACCCGTTATCACCCCGTTCTTGTGATCCTGCACTGGCTGTTGGCCGCGATGATCATCGGCGGGCTGATCATGGGCGGCAATGTGTTGGCCGAGACGGCAAATGACGATCCTTTCAAGCTGACCGCGCTCGGGCTGCATATGGGGATCGGCATCGCCATATTGCTGCTGATGGGCGTCCGCATTGTCGCCCGGGTGTTGACGGCCAAACCACCACATGCCGATATCGGCAATCCGGTGCTGAACAAGGCCGGGGTCTGGACCCATTGGATCTTTTATCTACTGGTCTTCGCGATGGCCGGGTCGGGCCTGGCGCTGGCCAATCTGGCCGGGCTGCCCGCGATTGTCTTTGGCGGCTCGGGTGATCCGCTGCCCGCCGATTTCAACGGTTTCGCGGCACGCGGCGTGCATGGCGCATTGGCCACGCTTCTGGGTCTCTTCCTTATCGCTCATGTCGCGGCGGGCCTCTATCACCAGTTCATCCGCCGCGACGGTTTATTCGGCCGGATGTGGTTCGGCGGCAGGCAGGACAATTGAGCCATGCGCCAGGCCGTCAATTTCATCAATGAGCTCGCGGGCATCCTCTATGTCGGCGGCATTGCCTCGCATATCGTCATCGGGGCGGCTGTGGGGTCGCCTGACCCTGACACCGCGCTGACTGTCTACACCTACAAGGAGATCAGCGCCTACATCCTGATCCTGCCCGGTCTGGCGCTGAAAGTGATCTGCGACCTGACGCTGTTCTTCGGCTACGGCGAACGGGCGAACTGGATGAAGGTCAAACTGGGTCTGATGGCCTTCCTGACGCTGAACGCCTTCGTCTTCCTGGTCCCGATGATGCCCGAACTGCGCGCGCTGGCGGCAGCGGACCGGCAGGCGGGTATGCTCGGCGAAGCCTTCCACGCGCTGGAAGGGCGCGAGGCCCTGGTTGGCATGTCGAACGCCCTGCCGCTGGCGCTGGAGCTTATTCTGGGCGCGTTCAAACCGCGGCTATTCGGCGAAGCCCGCGCCGTCCCGTGACGCCCGCCTGAGGGGTTTGCCGGCCTCAGCGTATGCACCAAGCTGTATGCACAGGGTATGTACAGCTTGTGTACGGGGTGTGACCGCCGAAATCAGGCCTCTTCGAGCTGTGCCATCACGTCATCGGAGATCTCGAAATTGGCCGTCACACGCTGAACATCGTCATCGTCTTCCAGCGTGTCGATCAGCTTCATCAGCTTCTGCGCGCCCTCCAGATCCAGCTCGGTCGTGGTCGACGGTGCCCAGATCAGTTTCGCGGTTTCCGATTCGCCCAACGCGGCCTCAAGCGCCGTCGAAACCTCGTTCAGATCGGTATCGGCACAGGTGATGACATGGCCTTCCTCGCCCGATTCGACGTTTTCCGCACCGGCCTCGATCGCGGCCTCCATCACGGCATCCTCATCGCCCGCATCGGCCCCGTAGACGATCTCGCCCTTGCGCTCGAACATGAAGGAGACCGACCCGGTCTCACCCAGGTTGCCGCCATGTTTGGTAAAGGTTGACCGCACGGTCGACGCGGTCCGGTTGCGGTTGTCGGTCATCGCCTCGACAATCACCGCCACGCCGCCGGGGCCATAGCCCTCATAGCGAATCTCTTCGTAATCATCGCCCTCGCCGGCCTGGGATTTCTTGATCGCGCGGTCGATCACATCCTTGGGCAGCGATTGCGACTTCGCCTCCTTGATGACCATGCGCAGGCGCGGGTTGTTGTCGGGATCGGGGTCGCCCATCTTGGCGGCCACCGTGATCTCCTTGGCCAGCTTGGAAAACAGCTTGGACCGCAGCTTGTCCTGACGGCCTTTGCGGTGCTGGATATTCGCCCATTTTGAATGGCCCGCCATGGCACCTCTCCCTCTCAAATCACGCAAGTTTCATGGCTTCTACTGCATCGCGCTTGGCGGACGCAAGACGCAGCCGTCACGCCGCTGAACGCCGCGCCCGTGCCGCTTTCAGATTACCGCGCCGGGGCCGACTCGCGTTAGGATGCATCTCAGCAAACCCGGAGGGCGCACCCATGATGATCTACCCCACCATCGAATTGCAGAACGGCCGCTGCGTCAGCCTCAACAGGGGACGGCTGGAAGAACCGCAGATCTGGCATGTCGATCCCATCGCCAAGGCGCAAGGGTTTGCCGAAGACGGGGCCGAATGGCTGCACCTGACCGATTTCGACTGGGTCGTCGGCGATGATGGCAGCCAGGAGATCGTGCAGAACATCATCCATCAGGCCGGCATCCCGGTGCAACTTGGCGGCGGTTTTCGCACCCTCGATGGCATCGCCAAATGGATCGATAACGGGGCCGGGCGCATCGTCGTCGGATCGCTGGCCGTGCAAAACCCCGATCTGGTGAAACAGGCGGCCAAGCTCTACCCCGATCAGATCGTCGTCGCCGTCGACGTGTTTCAGGGCGGATTGATGAGCGATGGCTGGCGCTCGACCGCCGCCATCACGCCCGCCGATTTCATCGCCGCCTTTGCCGAAGATCCGCTGGCCGCGATTATCATTACCGACATCGATGCAGATATCGCCGATAGCGATGGCTCGCTCGGCGTGGTCGCGCAGCTGGCCGACGGGGCCCGCGCGCCGGTGATCGCGCGCGGGCTGTCGCGGTCGCTGGACGATATCGCGCGGCTGAAATACGTGCCGCATATCTCGGGGGCGATCATCGGTCGGGCGCTCTTTGACAAATCCGTCGCGCTGTCGGATGCGCTGGCGGTGGCCAATGCGCGGCCCGGCCCGACGGCGGGATTCATCTGACGGGCCGGGATGACGCGCCGCCCCCGGCGCGCTAGAACGGTGCCATGACAAGCGATCAAATCCTCCTCTTCGCGCTTTTCGGCGCTGTCTTCGGCCTGCTTCTCTGGGGCCGCTTCCGCTATGACCTGGTCGCCTTCGGGGCGCTGATGGCGGGCGTCGTTCTGGGCGTGGTGCCGGCGGCCGAGGCGTTTTCGGGCTTCGGCCACCCGGCGACGCTGGTGGTGGCGCTGGTCCTGATCGTTTCGGCGGGGCTGGTCCGCTCGGGGGCCGTGTTCCTGATCACCCGCACGCTTGTCGACAGCACCCGCTCGCTTGGCGGCCATATCGCCATCATGGGCGGGATCGGCGGTGTGCTCTCGGCCTTTATGAACAATGTCGCGGCGCTGGCGCTTTTGATGCCGGTCGATATCGCCACCGCGCGCAAGGCGGGGCGCACACCCGGCCTGTCACTGATGCCGCTGTCCTTTGCCACCATCCTCGGCGGCATGGTCACGCTGATTGGCACACCGCCCAATATCATCATCGCCGCGATCCGCGAGGATGCGCTTGGCGCGCCGTTTTCGATGTTCGATTTCGCGCCCGTGGGCGGGACGGCGGCAATTGCGGGCCTCGCTTTTGTGGCGCTCTTTGGCTGGCGGCTGATCCCCAAACGCGATTCCGGCGTCGGGGGCGACCCTCTGGGCGATCTCGCCCCCTATATCGCCGAACTGACCCTGCCCCAGGATCACAAGCTGGTTGGCCAACGCCTGCGCGATTTGCTGGAGCCCGCCGAACAGGCCGATGTCGCCATTCTGGGCCTGATCCGCGACGGCAGGCGGCGCTTTGGCACCGGGCGCAACCTGGAGCTTATGGCCGGCGATATCCTGGTGCTTGAGGCCGCCCCCGAGGCGCTCGATGAGTTTCGCAGCGCGACCAAGCTCGATTTCGCGCCCGAGGGCCATGCCATCGAAGATGTTGTCGGCGAGGGCGTGACGCTGACCGAAATCGTGGTGCGAGAGGGCAGCCGCATCGCCGGGCGCACGGCCCAATCCATCGGTCTCTCGTGGCGCAAGCGCACGGTTCTGATGGGCATCGCCCGGCGCGGGGAGCACATCACCAAACGCCTGCGCCAAACCGTGATCGAACCGGGCGATATCCTGCTTTTGCTGACGCCGACGGATACCACCGAGGATGTGATCGACTGGCTCGGCGGGCTGGCGCTGGCCGATCGCGGGCTGGCGGTGACGCAGGACAGCAAGACCTGGGCCGCCATCGGGCTGTTTGGCGCGGCCGTTCTGGCGGCCTCGGTGGGGCTGCTTTATCTGCCTATCGCGCTTGGGCTGGTGGTGATCGGCTATGTTCTGGCCAAAATCCTGCCGCTGGCCGAGATCTATGACCATATCGAATGGCCGGTGGTGGTGCTTCTGGGCTCGATGATCCCGCTCGGTGCCGCATTGGAGAGCTCGGGCGGGACCGAGCTGATTGCCGGCGCGCTGGTGGCGCTGACGCAAGGCATGCCGGCCTGGGTTGTCCTGACCGTGCTGATGGTGGTGACCATGACGCTGTCGGATGTTCTGAACAACACCGCAACCACCATCGTGGCGGCCCCCGTGGGCATCCAGATGGCGGCCACATTGGGCGTCAATCCCGATCCGTTCCTGATGGCGGTCGCGGTGGCTGCCTCGGCCGCGTTCCTGACGCCCATCGGGCACAAGAACAACACGCTGGTGCTTGGCCCCGGCGGCTATGGCTTTGGCGATTACTGGCGCATGGGCCTGCCGCTGGAGATTATCGTCGTCGCGGTCTCGATCCCGGCGATCTTGCTGTTCTGGCCGCTCTGAGGCGTTTTCCGCCCCGGGTTTCCGCGCGCCATTCCGGTCCTCCGGCTTTTGTTGGCGGCCAGCGAACACGAAGTCACGACTTGGTGCCAAGATCCACCTTTTACCCGGTGCTTGCGGTCACGTTTTAAGCCCTTGTTCAGAGGTCGCTGCTAGCGTTCGGGCAAATCGCACGATGCCGAGGTCCGCAATGGATACAAAGAACGCGCCGCGCCCGATCATCATCAAGAAAAAGAAGGTCATCTCGGGCGGCGGTCATCATGGTGGGGCCTGGAAAGTGGCCTATGCCGATTTTGTCACCGCGATGATGGCGTTCTTTATGCTGATGTGGCTGCTGAACGCCACGACGGAACAGCAACGCAAAGGCCTGGCCGATTATTTCACGCCAACGATCCCGGTGGCTCGGATTTCGGGCGGTGGCACGGGGTCTTTTGGCGGCGACAGCCCATTTTCGGAGGAAAATCTGGCGCAAAGCGGCACCGGTGCCAGTTCCGAATTCCCCACCGAGGGGCGTCAGGCCATGGGAATCTCGGGGACCGATTACAGTGCCGAAGCACTGGAGCAGGCGGCGCTGGAGGGCATCGAGGACAGCCTGCTGGGCGGCGGCGATTCCAGAATCAGCGATGAGGCGCTGGACCAGGTGCAGACCCGCCTGACCGATACCGGCCTGGTGATCGAGGTCTTTGCCCGCGCCGACGCGCCGCTTTTTTCCGAGGACGGGACAGCGCTGCAGCCCTGGTTGCTGGAATTTACCGGCATCATGGCCGAGCTTTTCGGTACCGTTTCCAATGATCTCGCCGTGGGTGCCTATGTGCGGGCCGAACCCGTCGTCGTGGCGCTGGAAACCCGTTGGGACCGGTCCATGGCACAAGCACAGCTTATGCGCCGCACGCTTGAGGCGGAGGGGGTGAATACGCGACGGTTTCAGCGCGTCGTCGGCTATGCAGATCGCAGCCCCGTGACCCAGGACCCGATGGCAGTGCGCAATGATCGGGTGGAAATCATCCTCCTCAGATCAGGGGCCTGAGGCGAAAACTACGTTCAATTTGAACTGTTAGGCCCGCGTTAAAACCTGCTGTGCTTCCTTGGTCTCCGATACGACGAGATGCAGCAGAAAGGCGCATTTATGACCATTTCCTCTTCGCTCAACGCGGGCGTTGCCGGCCTCAATGTGAACGCCAGCCGGCTTGCCTCAATTTCCGACAATATCGCCAATTCCGGCACCTATGGCTACAAGCGGGCCGTTACCGATTTCCAATCTATGGTGATCGGTCAGGGGCGCGGCAGTTATTCGGCGGGCGGGGTGCGAGTCATTACCGATCGCCTGGTCGATCAGCGCGGCACGCTGGTCACCACCAACAACCCCACCGACCTGGCCATTGGCGGGCGCGGCATGCTGCCGGTCACGACGGCAAATTCGCTGAACGATCCGGCCGGCACGAACCCTGTTATGCTGGCCACCACCGGATCGTTCCGCCCGGATTCAGAAGGCTACCTGACCACGCAAACCGGTCTGGTCCTGATGGGTTGGCCGGCCGACCCCGATGGCACCGTGCCGACCTTTCCGCGTGACACCACCGCAGCGCTTGAACCGATCCGCGCCAATACCGGGCAGTTCGCCGGTGACCCGACAACCACAATGGACCTGACGGTCAATTTGCCCGCGACGGCCACCGCCGCCGGTGAAACGGGCGATGCCCTGGTGATGTCGACCGAATATTTTGACAATCTGGGAACCAGTCAGGTGCTGGAGGTAACTTATACCCCGACTGTACCCGCCAGCGGATCGTCAAATGAATGGACGATGACAATCCGCGATTCCGCCTCGGCAAATGCGGTCGTCGGGGAATACACCGTAACCTTCGACACCGCGCGCGGCAGTGGCGGCAACCTCGCCTCGGTCACCGCGATCAGCGGTGGAGCCTACGATGCCGCAGCCGGAGCCGTGTCGGTCAATGTCGATGGCGGTCCGCTTGAGATTTCCATCGGTGCACTCGGCGATCCGTCTGGCCTGACGCAACTATCCGATACGTTTTCCTTCGCGCCCGTGGTCAAGGATGGGTCTCCGGTCGGCAATCTGACCTCGGTCGAGGTTGACCCCGAAGGGATGGTTCACGCAATTTACGACAGCGGCTTCACCCGTGTCATCTATCAGGTGCCCGTCATTGATGTACCCAACCCCAATGGGCTGATTGCGGTAAACAATCAGGCCTACCAGATCTCGCCCGACAGCGGATCGTTCTTCATGTGGGATGCGGGGGACGGGCCAACCGGTGACGTGATCGGCTTTGCCCGCGAGGAATCAACCAGCGATGTGGCGGGCGAATTGACACAGCTGATCCAGACGCAGCGCGCCTATTCCTCGAACGCCAAGATCATCCAGACTGTCGATGAGATGCTCCAGGAAACCACCAATATCAAGCGCTGAGCGCTTGATTGGCCGGGCTTGACCGATGACCATTTCCAGCGCATTGACCGCGGCCCTGACCGGGTTGACAGCCAGCACCCGGGCGGCCGCGGTGGTGTCCTCGAACATCGCCAATGCCGATACCGAAGGATATGGCGTACGCCGCCTGTCGCTGTCACCGCTGGTTCAGGGGGCTGGCGCTGGCGTGCGGGTGGTTGGCGTCACCCGGAATGTCGACCCAATCCTGCTTGGCGAACGCCGCGGGGCCGCTGCATCCGAAGGCCAGGCCGATGCCCGCGCTGGCTATCTCTCCCGGATCGAAGCCTTGATCGGCAGCCCCAACGACCCCGGCAGCCTGTCCGGCAGATTCAATGATTTCGAGGCTCGCCTGGTCAGCGCCGTCAGCGGCCCCGACAGCCAGTCGCGCCTGGAAAGTGTCCTGCAAAGTGCCGGGCGCCTGGCGGCGCGGCTGAACAGTATCTCAGATGGCGTTCAGACCATCCGGCGCGAGGCCGACAACCAGATCGGCACCGCCATTGAAACGCTGAACCGATCCCTGACCGCGATCCAGGATCTCAACATCTCAATCCGCAACGCCGTGGCACGAGGCGAAGACGCGCTCGGGCTGCAGGACCAGCAACAGGCGCTGATCGACAGCGTCGCCGATCTGGTCCCGATCCGCGAAATCCGCAACGACAGTGGCATGGTCTCGCTCTTTACCGGCGACGGGCTTGCCCTTCTGGATGGCCGCCCGGCTCAGTTCGGCTTTACGCCTAGCGCCGCGATTGCCGCCGATATGAGCTATGCAAATGGCGACCTCTCGGGGTTGAGCGTGAACGGACGTCCCATCACTCTGGGCGGCAGCTATGCCTCGCTTCAGGGGGGCAAACTCGCGGCACTTTTCGACGTGCGAGACACCGTCGCGGTCAAGGCTCAGGCGCAGCTTGACGGTGTCGCGCTGGACCTGACCGCGCGTATGGACGACCCCGGGCTGGACCCCACCCGCGCGCCCGGAGATCCCGGGCTCTTTACAGATGCCGGCGGCCTGGCAACCGCTGCCAATGAAACCGGACTGGCGGCCCGGCTGCGCGTCAACGCGTTGGCCGATCCGGCGCAGGGTGGTGCCGTATGGCGATTGCGCGATGGCATCGGTGCCACGGCTGAGGGCAATGCCGGCGATGCGACGCTGTTGCAGGCAACGCTGGATGCGCTTCAAACGGATCGCCCAACGACATCGGCCATCTATTCCGGCACCAGCCGCTCAATGAGCGAACTGGCCGGCGATTTCCTGTCGCTGACCGCCACCGACCGCCAGTTTGCCGAGGCCGACCTAAGTCAGGCCGCCGGTCGCTATGCCGTCCTGCGCGAGGCGGAACTGCGCGGCGGCGTCGACACAGACCAGGAGTTGCAGCGCCTGCTCGAGATCGAGACCGCCTATGCCGCAAATGCCCGCATCATCACCGCCGTAGAAGAGATGCTCGACCAGTTGATGAGGATCTGAGCCATGGCCGTAATCTCAGTTGCCAATCAGTCCCGCAGCTTTTTCCTGCGTGAGAACCAGGCCCAGGTGAAATCCGATCTCACCCGATTGACCAAAGAACTGTCGAGCGGTCAGTCCAGCGATCTGTCCAGAACCCTGCGCGGCGATTTCACGGCGCTGGCTGGCGTTGAGCGCAGCCTGCGCCTGTTTGACGCCTATCGAAATGTCGGGGCAGAGGCGGCATTGACAACGTCGACCGCGCAAACCGCGCTTGGCACGATCCAGTCAGAGCTGCTTGACATCGGGCCCCGGCTACTTGCCGCCGCAAGCACAGGGGGCGGGCAACAGATGGAGATCGTGGCGGCAAGCGCGGAGGATCGGCTGAACACATCAATTGCGATGCTCAACCAACAGGTAGCGGGGCGCGCGCTGTTTTCGGGCACCGCCACCGATACCACGCCCCTGATCAGCGCCGACGCCCTGCTTGCGCAATTGACGCCGGTGGCGGCCGGGGCGGCGGATGCCGCCGATCTGATCGCGGCGTTAGACAGTTGGTTCATGGATGCCGGCGGCGGATTTGAAACACTGGCCTATCAGGGCAGCACCGCGCCAGCCGCAGGGTTTGCAGTGGCCGAGGGTGAAACCATCGCCAACCCTCTTACGGCGCTGGATCCGCCGCTGCGCAAGGCCCTGATGGGGATGGCCCTGGCGAGCCTCGTTTCGCGAGGGCAAGGCCCCGCCACCGGAGCGGATAAACAGACAATGCTAGAAACTGCCGCCCTGCAGATGGTCGAGGGCAACGAGGGCATAACCGATCTGCGCGCCGGGCTCGGCAATGTCGAAGCGCGTATCGAAGCCGCGATGGTGCGCAATGACACCGCGCGTGGCCTACTGGAGCTCGAGCGAAATGCGCTGACCGGTATCGACCCCTTCGCTGTCGCGACCGAACTGCAAGAGGCGCAGACCCGGCTCGAAAGCCTCTACCTTCTGACCACCCGGCTGTCGCGTCTCAGCCTGACGGAGTATATGTGATGATCCGATTTCTCCTGGCCCTGGCCATGTGTTTCACAGCCGTGACAGCGGCGGCCACGCCGATCCGGATCAAGGATCTGGTTGAATTTGATGGCGTGCGCGGCAATGACCTGATCGGGTATGGCCTGGTTGTCGGGCTCAACGGCACCGGCGACGGGATCCGAAATTCGCCCTTCACCGAAGAGATCATGGCCAACATCCTCGAACGGCTCGGCGTCAACGTGACCGGCGAGCAATTTCGCCCGCAAAACGTGGCTGCGGTGATCGTCACCGCCACGCTGCCCGCCTTTGCCCGCGCCGGCAGCCAGATCGATATCACCGTGTCGGCCATCGGCGACAGCGAGAGCCTGATGGGCGGAACGCTGGTCATGACGCCGCTCACCGCAGCCGATGGCGAGATCTACGCCGTGGCGCAGGGCAGCATCATCGCCGGTGGGGCCGCCGCCCAGGGTGACGCGGCCAGCGTGGTCGAAGGCGTGCCGACCGCCGGCATCGTGCCGTCCGGGGCCCGGATAGAACGCGAGGTCGAGTTCGAGCTGGACAGCCTGGACACCATGCGCCTGGCCCTGCGCACGCCCGACTTCACCACGGCGGCGCGGATCGAGGCGGCGATCAACGATTTCTACAACCGCCCCGTGGCGCTGATGCTGGATGCCGGCACTGTGGCGCTGGATTTAAGCGCCACGCGCGACCTGTCGGCGGCGCATTCGGTCTATCGCATTGAAAACCTCAGGGTCGAACCGGAAAGCCGCGCCCGGGTTGTGGTCGATCAGCGGTCGGGCACGATCGTGATGGGCGAGGATGTGCGCATCTCCCGTGTCGCCGTGGCACAGGGCAACCTGACACTTCGGATCGAGGAGCGCCCGATCGCGGTTCAGCCCAACCCGTTCTCAGAAGGCGAGACAGTGATCGTGCCGCGCACCGAAGCCACCATTGACGAAGAGCCGGGAACCGGTTTGGCCGAGATCGCCGACGGCACCTCCTTGTCAGAAGTGATCGCCGGGTTGAACGCGCTCGGCGTGTCGCCGGGAGATATGATCGACATTTTGAATGCGATCAACGCGTCGGGCGCGCTGCATGCGCAGTTGATTGTCCGATAGCCGGCCACGAGCCCAGATCTCGCTTAGGACGCATATTCGTCCGAGCGATGCGCTTCATCTTCTCATATGACGAATCGTGGCCCGGGCGCAGGCACCGGGTAATGCGCGCAGAACACGCCCCTGCACCGATTTCGGCTGCGATTTCAAAATATAGGCAATGACGGCCGGATTTTCCTTGTCGAGATTTTCATCCGACAGATGTGCGGCGATGCGTTGACCCAGCGCCGTGCTGATCCCCTCCGCCGCCGTAGCAGAAGAGGCCTGCGGGGCCTCGCGAAGGGCCGGGCCGCTTGCTTGCTCTAACAAGCCGCGTTCACGGAACCGGTGCAGTAACCCGTCGCGGCCGGAATACCCCTCACCGCCCGGTTCCTCAGCGGTATCGGCAGCTTGCTCGATTGCCCGGACAATACCCGGCTCCAGACCAGCCCCCTCAAGGCGCTCCAATCCGCCCGGGCCAAAGAGCTCCAACAGCACACGCGCCTTGCGGGCAAAGTTGTCCGAGCGGTTCGGGGTCTGGGACTTCAGGGCTTCGCCAGGCATGGGCATCCTCCGTTTCAAAAATAACTGCGCACGAGCGCGCCGGTGACCAAGGCCCATCCGTCTGCCACGACGAAAAACGCAAGCTTGAACGGCAGCGACACGATCGCAGGCGGCACCATCACCATGCCCATCGACATCAGGATTGCGGCCACCACCAGATCGATGATCAGAAAGGGCAAGAATACCAGAAACCCGATCTGAAAGGCGCGCTCGACCTCGCTCAACATAAAAGACGGGATCAGGACCGACGGATCAGGGGCATCCTGGGGCACGCCATCGCGCAAGCTCGACATCGTTTGCAGCGTGTCGGGATCAACCCGCGCCATCATGAAGACGCGAAAAGGCTCATAGGCTTGGGCCAGCGCATCCATGGTCTCCAGTTGACCGTCCAGCAACGGGCCGATTCCGGCCTGATAGGCGGCCTCAAACACCGGTGCCATCACGAAATAGGTCAGGAACAGTGCCAGGCTCACGATAAGCATATTCGGCGGCGACTGCTGCAACCCGATCGCCTGACGCAAGATTGACAGTACCGTAACCACGAACGGAAAACTGGTGACCATGATCGCGAGCCCCGGTGCCAGGCTGAGCACGGTTATCAAAGCGATGATCTGCAACGTGCGCGCGGTCAGCGACCCGCCTTCGCCCAGATCAATCGCGATCTCCTGGGCAGAGGCGGGTGCTGCGAAAACGAGGCCCATAAGGAGCGCGAGGGGCAGCGCGCGATGCATCATCAACAACTACCCCGCACCGCCATCCACAAGTTCGGTCAGGCGAACGCCCAACGCGCCGGCCCCGCCACTATCGGATTCTACCAGTTCGCCATAGGCCACCAGGCGATCTCCGACATAGAGCTCCACGGGATCTTCGAGCCGACGATCGAGCGGCAGAACGGCTTCCTGCCGCAGATCCAGCAATTCGGCCACCGTCGGGCGGGCATGGCCAACCGAGACGCGGATTTCCACGGGGACCGAGCGCAGCCGGTTTTGCCCAATGGGCGGGGTGGTCGGGTCAGGCATTCTGCCGCTCCTCGATAAAGGTCTCGGTTTTCGTGAAATCCCGGATCGCGGCGGTCATGGTTTCGACCATGCCGGACAGATCAACCTCGCGCTCCTCGCCGCCAAAGCGCAGCGATACGCGACCATCCGCAAAAGCAGGCTCGGGGATAACGTGTAGCTCGGTTTCCAGATGATTGGTGATCAGCCATTCCACCTGCCCCGCCGTGCGCGGAGACGCCAGCAGTTCGCACCGCTGATCTCCTAAATCACGCAGCAATATCTCAACCTCGGATTGAACCAACGGGACCACGGCTTCGGCAGCGATGGCTGGCAGAAAGCCGGTGACAATCGAGTCGATGAGGCGGCCAAAGCCGTGCATAACCTCGGCCCGCGCCTCGGCATAGGAAAACGAAATATCACGTAGATTTCGCTCAAGGTCCGCCGCGATAAGGCGGTCAGAGCTCTCCCGCTCGGCGGCCGCGTCGTCCCAGCCGGATTTGTACCCGGCCTCATATGCGCTGAGCCGCAGCTCTTCGGTATCGGCCCCGGTCTGGACTGCGGCAGCCACCGTGGCTCCGGTTCCGAACACCTCCAGTTTCATCGCCCGCACCGTCATGTCGCCTCCTCATCCTCGGCCATCCACGAGCGCAGGATCTCCACTGTTTCCTCTTCACGCTCTTCGATCAGGCGACGCAAGCGGGCCACCGGATCGGCGGGCTCATCCGTCATCAGGGCCGGCACCGATGCGGGCGCGCGCGGAGAGTCGCCCGCCAGCGCAACTGCGCCCGCAGCTTGCGGCAACGCCTCGACAGGGGCTGGCGGCAGTACCGGTACGCCCGCAGAATCGGCGGGTATCGGTACCGGCGCGGTGGCAGGCCCGGGGCTCGCCAAGCCAAGCGCGGGTGCCCGCGGCGGCAATGCAATCCGGTCCGCTTGCGCTACGCCCGTTGCCGCGCGTTGCATCAGCAAAGGTCGCACCACACCGAAGGCCACCGCCAGAGCAACCACGACAAGCGCCAGCAATTGCAGCAGGGTCATGATATCCAGACGTGCGAAAAGGCCTGCCCCGGCGACCTCTTCAAAGCCTTGATCCGGCAACGGCTCGAACGCCATCGATTGGATCGTCACGGTATCGCCGCGTTCTGCGTCAAAGCCAATCGCCGATTGCACCAGCGCCTGCAGCGAGTCGAGCTCGGCTGCGTCCCGCGGCCGCGCTTGCACGATGCCGTCAGGGCCCGCGACAGGCACGGCATTGACCAAAACGGCCACGCTGATCCGACGAATAGCGCCGGGTCCGTTTTCGACCTCGCGCTGGATCTCAGAGACGTCATAGGTCACGCGTTCGCGCGATTCGGTGTTTTGAAGAGAGGAATTTCCACCCGCGCCGCCCGCGGCATCCCCTTCGGGGAGGTTCGAGGCCACGGTCACCGCACCATTGCCGTTTTCCAAAGAGCTGTTGGTCATTTCTTCGGACTCGGTGCCAATGACAACGCGGCTGTCGGGGTCGATGCGCCGTTCCAGCACGGTTTCACGCGACCGGATCAGTTCAACGCTGACCTCGACCACGGCGTTACCGGGCCCGACCCGCGCATTGAGCAGGCGCTCAATATTCCGGCGGTGCTGCTCGGCTTGACCGGCGGCATCCGCGCTTCCGTTCGGGGCATCGTCGCCCGCCAGCACGCGCCCCGAATCCGAATCGACGATGGTAACGTTTTCGGGCAGCAGGCCGGGAACAGCCGCGGCAACCAGATAGCGCAGAGCCTGTCCGTGACGGGCCGAAATACCGCCCGAGGCAGGGCGGATGCTGACCGAGGCGGAGGGTTCGCTTTGCGGCTGAAACGGGTTATTTCCGGCCGTCGCCAGCAGCACGCGCGCGGCGCGAATCCGGGGGCTGGCGGCGATGGTGCGCGCCAGCTCACCTTCACGCGCGCGCCAATAGGCGGCGTCGAACATTTGCGAGGTCGTGCCGAAACCAGAGAGCGAATCGAGCAGCTCGTAGCCCTGTGCGCCCAATGCAGGCAGGCCTTCGCCGGCCAGCGACATGCGCAAAGCGTCGCGGTTCATCTCTTCGACATGAATCGAATCGCCACGCACCTCATAGCGCACGCCGCGCGCCTCAAGCGCGGAAATCACGTCCCCGGCGGCGGCGGGATCAAGGCCGGAATATAGCAGGGCGTAGCTGGGCACCATCGCCAGACGCCATAGAAAAACCAGCACGGTCCCCACCCCCGCGATCCCACCCAGAAGGGTCGCGCGACGCCGCAGATCGAGGCTCCCCCAGGTATCAATGAGCTGCTGCACTGGTGATTTCTCCTTTCAGCCGTTCTGGCCTGACACTGCCGATCAAAACGCAGCTCGCTTAAGATTTGGTTAGTTCTGATCGGCTTATGGTCGGGGAGCCAAAAAAAGCGCAGGAGGTGCGGTAAGTGGCAGTACTTGAGCCCGATGGCGACACGGCCCCAAAGAAAAAGGGTATGCTGATTCCGCTGATTGTCGGTCTGGCTCTCGCCGTTGCGGGGGGCGGCGGCGGCTACTGGGCCGTCACCAGCGGCCCGCTTGGCGGCACCTCTGACAGTGCCGCGTATGGTGCCGACGGCTACGGCCAGGAGGCGGCCGATGCGAACGCCGTGCCTTATATCCGCCCAGAGCTTGAAGAGGTGGCCTTCGTGCCGCTCGACCCGATGGTGATCACGCTCGGATCCGGCGCTCAGGGTCGTCAGCTCTTGTTCACCGCCGCGCTGGAGGTCGCCCCTAACGATGCCGAAGAGGTCACCAACCTGCTGCCGCGCGTTCTGGATGTGCTCAACAGCTATCTGCGCGTCATCGACATGCAGGAACTGAACGACCCCCGCACTCTGGTCCGCCTGCGCGCGCAGCTGCTGCGCCGCATCCAGATTGTCACCGGCGACATGCTGGTGCGCGATCTTCTTGTAACTGAATTCGTGGTGAACTGAATGGATATGATCCTGAGCAATATTGCCGATATTCTGCTGATAGCAGCGACCCTGGGCGCGGGCGTTTTCTGCCTGGTGCTATCGCGCCGCCTGACCCGGTTGTCACGCATCGACAATGGCCTGGGCGGGGCGATCGCGGTGTTGTCCGCGCAGGTCGATGACATGAGCAAAGCCCTGGCTGAAACCAAATCTGGGTCGCAAAGCTCCGCCACCCGACTGGAGGAGGTGAATGCCGAGGCGCAGCTATTGCTGGAGGAGCTGGAGCTGATGCTGTCGGCCTGCCACGATGTGGATGCGCCTCCCGCCCCAACTGCCGGAGCCAGAAAAGAGACGGCAGTCGCAGAGGCCGATTGGAACGTATTTGACGATCTGATTTCGGATAATGACGCGGCCCAGGCGGCCTGGCGGGAGGCGGCCGCGCGCAATGCAGAGCCCATGATCAAACCCGGGCCGCGCCACGCCGCGGGCGAAGACAGTTCGAAAGCCACGATTCCGTTGTTTTTGAAGTCGAAATCCCCACTGGCGAGCATGGGGTGAGATGATGAGACAAACCCGCCATAAACCGCGCCGCCGGGGGCCCTGGCAACGCATTGGCCTGATCGCATTTTTCACGCTCTTCATGGCGTCGGGGCTTTTGCGGATCGGCACGCTCGACCTCGCCTTCGCCGCTGCCGACGCCTCCGAGGATGCAGCGCCGGACATGCCAGCGGTCGCGCCCGATATGCCGCTATCCGGCTCTGTAGAATCGCTGGAGTTGGCGTTGGCTCGCGTCGAAGGGCGCGCCGAGGCGCTGGACGAACGCGAGGCTCTGATCGCCTTGCGTGAACAGGCGGTGGAAGAAGCAGGCACCATGGTGGCCAGCCAGCTTGCCGCGCTGCAGGAAACCGAGATACGACTGGAATCGCTCCTGTCATTATCGGACACCGCTGCAGAAGCCGATCTGGCGCGTCTGACGGACATGTATGAAGCCATGGATGCTGCCGATGCGGCGGCGCTGTTTTCGCAGATGGACCCAAGCTTTGCCGCCGGGTTTCTGGGCCGCATGCAATCGGAGGCCGCAGCCGGGCTGCTGGCCGAGTTGGAGCCGCCGGTCGCCTATTCGATCTCGGTCCTGCTGGCGACGCGCAACGCATCCGCGCCGAGCTCGCTTGCCAGATCACCAAACACGCAACCCTGACGGATCAGTGAAAGAAATCGGCACCAATGGTAGGCATTCTTGGCATAATCGTGATTTTCGGCATGGTCTTTGGCGGCTATCTCGCCTCGGGCGGCAAGCTCGCGATCATTTTCTCTACGCTGCCCTATGAGATCACGATGATCGGCGGGGCCGCAGTGGGGGCCTTCATGTTATCCAACGATTTTGCTGGCGTGAAACAAACACTCAAAGACGTGATCAAGGTCTTCAAAGGGCCAAAATGGAAGCATAACGATTACCGCGACCTGCTCTGTCTGCTCTATGAGCTCATCCGGTTGGGTCGCGAAAATGCGGTCGCACTCGAGGAGCATACAGAAAACCCCACCGAATCCTCCATTTTTAGCACCTACCCGCGGATTCTGGCCGATCAGGAAGCGGTGGATCTGATTTGCGATACGCTCCGCTCGGCATCACTCAATTTCGACGATCCGCATCAGGTTGAGGATGTGCTTGAGAAACGGATGGACGCCAATCTGCACCATGCGATGCACTCCTCTCACGCCCTGCAAACCATCGCCGATGGCCTGCCCGCGCTTGGCATCGTCGCCGCTGTTCTTGGCGTGATCAAAACCATGGGGTCTATCGATCAGCCCCCTGAAATTCTTGGTAAACTGATTGGTGGTGCGCTGGTCGGGACGTTTCTGGGCGTGTTCCTTGCCTACGGGCTGGTCGGGCCTTTCGCAGCGCGTGTAAAAACGGTGATCGAGGAGGAGCATCAGTTCTACGGCCTCATCCGCGAAGTCCTGGTCGCCAATTTGCACAACCACGCGACCAATATCTGCATTGAGGTCGGTCGACAGAACACACCCGGCCACAACCGCCCCTCGTTCAATGATCTTGAGGAAGCCCTGAAGGATCTGCGGCAGGCGGCGGCATGAGGTGCCTTACCGGCCTCGCCGCGCTGGCACTGCTGCTTGCCAGCGCGGGCGCGATGGCGCAACCGGTCCCGGTACGATCGGGTGACCATCCGGATTTCACGCGTCTGGTCGTGCGCATTGGGGCCGAACGCGACTGGCAGATTATTCGCGACGATGCCCGTGTCGTGATACGCTTCACGCCCGATGCGCCCGAGTTCGACGTCTCGGGTGTGTTCGATCTGATCGGGCGCGACCGGCTTAGCTCGATCCGCTCGGAAGACGGGCTGCAGCTGGCGCTTGCCTGCCCGTGCTCTGTCAATATCGAGCGCTTTCAGGACAACTTTGCTGTCATCGATATTAGCGATACGCCCTACATACCGGGCGCGCCGGCTCCCACGCTGGCGATCGAATTGCCGCCCGAACCCGCCATCGCACTGCCGCTCTTTGCCGGGGCGCGGGCGGTTCCGTCGCCCTTGGCCCCACCCCGCCCCGCATCGGCCGGGACCGGCGCGCCCGGGATCGACGTGAACGATGCTGCAAACGCTCTCGCGGAACAACTGGCCCGCGCCACGGCCGCCGGGTTGCTGGATGTCGCCCCCGGCATGTCCTTCGAGGCCGGGGACCCGATGCCAGCCACACCCACACCCCCAAATGAAGCAGCCCCAAGCGCACCACCGGCACCCGGCGTGACGGCACCCCTCGCGCCGGTCCCGCCACCTCTGGACATGGCCAATGCCTTCGACCTGCGCGCAAACACCCGCCCGGGGCGGCTGCAACCGCAGCCCGCAGCGTCCTGTATCGCACCGCCCGCCCGGCCAGCGTCGGAATGGTCCAACGGCATGAGCTTCGCCAACGGCATCGGCGCGCTTCGGGTCGGGGCCTATAATGATCGAGGCGTATTGGTGCCCGAACGTGCGCGTTTGCTGGCGGAGTTTTACCTCTATTACGGGTTCGGGGCCGAGGCCGCATTCTGGCTGGACCAGATGGATCGTCCACAGCCGTTTTTGAGCGGGCTGGCAACCTATCTGGAATATGGGCCCACTGGCGCGCTTGGCGAATTCGACGCGCGCGAGCGGTGCGATGCCGCGATGGCATTCTGGTTGTTCCTGACCGCACCCGGCCAGGACGCTCCCGATGCCGACGTCGCGGCCCGCATCCTGGCCGATTTCTATAACCTCCCCGACACGCTGCGTGATCTCTTCGGGCCGGCGCTGGCGCGCAGCTTTGTGACCCTGGGCGATGATGCCGCCGCGCTTGAAATTCGGGAAAATCTCGCTCGTGGAGGGCGCCTCGCCGGGGAAACCCTGGCTCTGCTCGATCTGGATCTGGCCCAGGCCGCACCCGATACCGCCGCGTTCCGCACCAATGCCGCTGCCCCGCCAGCCTATGTCAGCAGCGTTAATGCGGTCGCGGCCATGACGCATCGTTTGCGCGGGCAAATCGCCGCCGAGGGTCGGGCCAGCCCTGCCGACCTTCTGGCGGCCGAAGCCCTGATCTACGAGACCGACCCACAACCCGATCTGAATGGGCTTGTGCATGTCACGGCGCTTGCGCATGCCCTGGAAGGCAATCTGGACCCGATCATGCAGCGCCTCAATACCGCGATGAGCACTGACGCCTCGGCCGCCATGCCGATCCTCACAGATGTCATCGACATCCTCATGAATCAGGACCAGACCGCGCAATTGCTGATCCTGTTATCTTCGCCTGAGCTCGGCCAGTTCAGAAATTTTCCATCGCCCGCCTATCGCCGCCAGGTGGCCCGATATTTTCTGGATAGGGGCCTGCCTGATCTGGCCCGCGACATTATCACGGCGGGCGGCTCAGACCGCGCGCCCGACCGCGAAATCCTGGACGCCGCCTTCAATCGTATCTCGCGCGACATAACCGCTGAGACGGCAGCAGAGCCCCCTGCAAGTCTTGCCGACATGGCCGCGCCTGCACCTGCAACCACCGCCGAAGAGATTGCCGCGTTGCTCACCCGCAGCCGGGACATGCGAGCCGCAGTCGAGGCGCAGCTCTCACCCCCGCCCCCGGGCAGCTAAGCATTTGGTAACTCCCTGAAATTATAAATCATTTAACAGGATTTGGAATCAGCGTCAGCCAACAGGCGCGCGATGGTCAGAAAGGCCATAACAGGATGAGCATTCGGGATCTTTTCCAACCCACGATCCTCTTCGCCTTCGCGTTGATGTCAGTGATCGTGATGATGATCTTGCCGGTCCCGTCCTGGGTGCTGGATCTTGGCCTCGCCATGTCCTTCGGACTTGCCATTCTGATCTTCACAGTCACGCTTTTTATCGAGCGTCCTTTGGATTTTTCAGCCTTCCCCACAGTGCTGCTGGCTTCGCTCATGTTGCGCCTGTCGCTCAATGTCTCCTCGACCAAACTCATCATTGGCAATGGCAATACCGGCACCGGGGCGGCTGGTGGCGTGATCGAAGGCTTTGCCAATTTCGTAATGGGCGGCAATATCGTGATGGGGCTGGTGGTCTTCGGGGTGCTGCTGATCGTGAACTTCATCGTGATCAATAAAGGGGCCGCCCGCATGGCCGAAGTTGGGGCCCGCTTTGCCCTTGACGGCATGCCAGGACGGCAGCTGGCCATCGATAGCGACATGGCGGCCGGGGCGATCGACCACGCCGAGGCCAAGGCGCGGCGCGAACGCGAACAGGCGGAAACGACGTTTTTCGGCTCGTTGGACGGGGCCTCGAAATTCGTCAAGGGGGATGCCGTCGCGGGGTTGCTTATCACGCTTTTGAATCTGGTCATGGGCCTGATTTTCGGCACCGCGGTCCATGGGATGCCGCTCAGGCAGGCCTTTGAAACCTACTCGGTTCTGACGGTCGGCGATGGTCTGGTCTCACAAATCCCTGCCGTCATCATCGCCATTGCCTCGGCCCTTCTGCTTGCTCGCGGCGGCACTTCGGGGGCAACCGATGTGGCGTTGTTCACACAGCTCGGCCGCCACCCCACGGCGCTGGCTACGGTCGCGGCTCTGATGGCGGTCTTCGCGGTCGTGCCGGGGCTGCCCTTTGTACCCTTTGTTCTGGGTGCCGCCGGTCTTGCGACGGCTGCGTTTTTCCGCACCGCCGCGATCCGCAAAGAGGCTGTCACCCCCGCCGAGGGGGTCGAAACCGACGCGCCCGAGGCGGCGGAACGCATCGGCGATGTATTGGAGCTGGATGATATCCACGTTGAATTCGCTCCCGACCTGGTGTCGATGGCGCTGGATCCTGCCAGCGGTCTGGACGCGCGCATTCGCAACATGCGCGACCACATCGCGCGCGGCTTTGGCCTGATCCTGCCCGAGATCCGGCTCACCGACCGGGACGATCTGGCACCCGGCACATATTCCATTCGCATCCAGGGCGTTGAGCACGCCAAATCCGAACTCGAAATCGAGGGGCTGCTGCTGTTAAAGTCCGGCGATGAAAACGCCCTGCCCCCCGGGCGTGATGTATCCGAGCCCGTCTATGGCGCGCCGGCCCGCTGGATCTCTCCGCAGGATCGGGACAGGGCCACGATGGCCGGGGTAACTGTGGTTGCGCCTGGCGAAGTGCTGGCCACACATCTATTGGAAACACTGAAGAAAAACCTGTCTCGCCTGCTGACCTTCAAGGCCCTTCAACGGCAGCTCGATGCCTTTGTGGAACTGTCCGATCCGACCCGTTCGGAAGGCAACCGCCGATTGTTGAACGAGCTTGTCCCCGATAAAGTGCCGATGGATGTCCTGCATTCTGTGTTGCGGCTGCTGCTGTCAGAGCAGGTGTCGATCCGCAATCTGCCGCTCATCCTGGAAGCGATTGCCGAGGCGCGCCCGTCGCTGCAACAGCCCAATCTAATCTGCGAACATGTCCGCCAGCGGCTTGGCTTTCAGCTGGTGTCCGAGTTGAAGCGCGATGATGGCACGTTGCCGCTGGTGCAGCTCGCTGGCCAGTGGGAAGACATTTTTTCAGAGCACCAGATGAATGGCGAGGCCGGGCAGCCCGAGGTCGCTCTGCCGCCCGAGCTGTTCAACACGCTGGCGCGGGCTGTTGGCGACAAGGTTGCGCAGGCCGGGGAAAACGGCACCTATCCGGCCGTTGTGACATCATCGCTGCGGCGTCGGTTCTTGCGCACCGTGCTGTTGTCGCGCGGCATCCTCAACCCGGTCCTCTCCTTCGAGGAGATCGGGCTGGAGGCAAAGCCGGCGCTTGTCGGCGTGGCGGCTCCATGACCCTGCCACTGGCCGAAATCCTGGGCGTGTCGCAGGCCTGGCTGATGATGGCGATCCTTGTTTTCCTGCGCGTCGGAGCGGCCTTTCTGGTCCTGCCCACGCTGGCCGAGCAATTCATACCGCCGCGCGTCCGGCTGGGCGCGGCTTTGGCCATGACGGCGCTGTTGGCACCCGCGCTGGCCCCGGAACTGTCCAGCGCCGCGGCCACACTCGATGCTGCATATTTCCTGACCGAACCGCTTTCGGGTCTGTTGATCGGTATTTCCGTCCGCCTGACGGTGCACGCGCTGCAAATTGCGGGCTCGATGGCGGCACAGTCCACATCCCTGTCGCAGATCGCGGGCGGTGCCGCCCCTGATCCACAGCCAGCCCTGGCCAATTTCCTGATGCTCGCGGGCATGACCCTGGCGGTGATCTCGGGATTTCACGTTTATGTCGCGCGGATGCTTATCGCCAGCTATGATGTTCTGCCGGCGGGGCAGGCACCTCTGGCCGGCGACCTCGGGACCTGGGGCACCGCGCGCGTAGCGGCAGCCTTTAGGCTGGCGTTTTCGCTGGCCGCCCCATTCCTGATCGCGGCGGTGCTATATAACGTGGCACTCGGCGTCATCAACCGCGCGATGCCACAGCTTTCAGTGGCCTTTGTCGGCGCGCCGGCCATCGCCTTTGCCGGGGTCTTTTTACTGTTTCTGTCGACACCCTTCATTCTACCGGCGTGGATTCAAATGATGCAGGCGACACTGGCCGCACCGATGAGCCTGCCGCCATGAGCGAGGATACCCCCCCCGGCGACAAGCCATATGACCCGACACCCGCCCGCCTGGAAGAGGCGCGGAAAAAGGGTGAGATCGTCCGCTCAACCGATGTGAACACGGCCATTTCCTATGGCGGCTTCCTGCTGGTTCTGGGGCTGTTTGGAGATGACATCAGTTCAAGACTCGCGACCACCCTGTATGTTCTGCTGGATCAGGCTCCCGAACTATCCGCGCAAATGCTGTCCCCCGGTGGCCAAGCTCTATCCGGGCCGTTTCTGATGAGCGTGGCGATCCCGGTCAGCATCATCCTTGCGGTGCCAAGTGTATTGTTAATCCTGTCACTATTCGCCCAGCGCGCCATCTTGTTTACGCCCTCAAACGTGATCCCCAAAGCCTCGCGCATATCGATGCTCGGCAACGCCAAGAACAAATTCGGCCGCAATGGTCTCTTTGAATTTGCGAAATCGGGGGCCAAGCTGATCATCTACGGTGGTCTGTTGGCCTGGTTGCTTTGGGTCCGGCGCGATCGGATCCTGGGCATGAACTATGCCTCCGCAGGGCAGATCACGGGCGAGCTGGGGCGCCTGACGCTTGAATTTCTGACCGCCGTGACCTTTCTGGCGGCCCTGTTGGCGGTGATCGACTACTTCTGGCAGGTCGGCGCGCATCATCGCAAACACCGGATGGATCGGCAGGAAATGATGGATGAAACCAAGAAGAGCGAGGGCGACCCGCACATGAAACAGCAGCGGCGCGAAAAGGGGATCAACATCGCGCTGAACAAGATGCTGACCGACGTGCCCGGGGCCGATGTCGTCGTGGTTAACCCAACGCATTACGCCGTCGCCCTGAAATGGGATCGCGACAAGGGCGAAGTGCCCGTTTGTGTGGCCAAAGGGGTCGACCACGGGGCCGCACGCATACGCGAAGTTGCAGCGGAATCCGGCGTGCCGGTCTATAGCGACCCCCCCACCGCGCGCGCGCTTTTTGCTACGATCGAGGTGGGTCAGGGCATCGCGCATGATCAATACCGAGCCGTGGCCGCCGCCATCCGATTTGCCGACCGGATGCGCAAGATCGCAGGCTCACTGACATGAAGCGCATCGACGCCAAACGGCTCGCTCTACTGACGCAAATCGCCGAGATCAAAGCCACCCGCGCCAAAGCCGCCGCAGCGACCCGGCTGCGGCATGTCCAAGCGCTGGAAACACAGCGCGCGGAAGTCATGCAGAAGAAGCGCGATGTGCAACCGGGGCTGCTGGATCCCGCAACCGCAGCGCAGACCGGCCGCTGGATGACCGGCTTCGAGGAAAGGATGCGGGATCTGTCTGCGGAAGCGGCCCGCGCCAGGGCCGGGGCGGAAACAGCGAGAGACGCGGCTCGGTTCGAGGAAGGCCGACGGCAGGTGCTTTCAAAGCTTGGTCATCAGGCGTCCTGACGAACGATATCAACGATCAGCACATCATTCACGATATCGCCTAGAATCTGCTGTGCCGCTTCGCGCAGACCGCTGCGCAACGGTGCCATGGCCTCGATCGTGGTAAAGCTGCCGTCAAATCCGCCGACATTGGCATGGCTGAACATCACCCTCAGAAAGGCGTCGCGCAGACGCGGTTCCCGCTCATAGACAAGCGCATTTTCGCCATTCACAACCTCGACGGTCAAAGAGAGAACAACCAGCGACCGGACCGAGCCATATCGGATCACTGGCACGATGAATTGATTGTTTAGGCGCACATATTCGTAAGGGCTTTGCGGATCGGAGGCACTGCCATAGCCGCCGCTGTCGCCCCCCTCGGCCTCTTCCTGCCCAGCCGCCTCACCATAGGTGGCATCCTGCCCGCCGTCGCCAGCAGCGGCCTCTTCGTCACCCGCCAGCATTTTGCCTGCGGCCAGGCCGCCGCCAAGGCCGGCAAGCAGCAAGATCACAGGAAGCAGGATGCGTAACATAGTGAAGCCTCAGAACGGCAGGAGGATGTCGGCAACCTGCTGTCCATAGCGCGGCTGCTGCACATCGGTGATCTGCCCGCGCCCACCATAGGAGATACGGGCCGAGGCGATCTTGTCATAGGTGATTTCATTCTGTCGCGATATATCGGCCGGGCGAACATAGCCGCTGACCAAGAGTTCGCGCAGTTCGAAATTGACCCGCACTTCCTGTGATCCTTCGATGCGCATCACGCCGTTGGGCAGCACGTCGGTGACGGTGGCCGCAATGCGCAATGTCAGCTCCTCGTTGCGTCGCACCGACCCCTGGCCAGCGGATTGCCCCGAGGCGCTGAGATCAACAGCATTCCCCATACCCGCCCCCTCGGGCAGCCCCCGGTCAATGCGTTGCGGAATACCAAAAAAATTGGGTACGCCCATCTGCTCGGATCCGGATCGTGACCGGGCGGTCGAATTGGAAATCTCGGCGCTTTCGTCGATCTCGATCACGACGGTCAGGATATCGCCGCGCTGCACGGCACGCCGGTCGCCCAGCAGCGACTGCCGCCCGCCGGACCAGAGCGACGAGCCTCCCCCCGGCTCCACCGGTTGGAGCGAAACCGGCATCGGGGTCACGTTCATCGCGAAATATTCATTGCCTTCGGTGATCGGGTTGAAATCGGGGCGTCGGCCAACGTCAGCCATACGCCCGCAGCCAGCGACCAGCGTCGCAACGACCATCAAACCAATGGTGAGCACAGTACGAAGTCTCATGAATATCCTCGTTATTGCATGGGGCCGACAACGGCGGTGCCCGGCTCCAGAACGGTTGCGGTAATGGTTGTGCGCGACGCGAGGTTGAGCACCCTGAGCCGTTCGCCGATACCCGCACGATCCAGCGCGCGACCTTCGGTCAGGATCAGAAGGCCGTTGGCGTTATATTGCAGGGTGATGATTTCATTGCGGTTAATAACTGCGGGCGGGCGCAGATCGCTGGCGCGAATGGGTCGCCCGGGGTAAAGATTGACGCGTGCCTCCATACCAATCGCAGCCTCCAGGTCGGCCACGGCACCCGGCGTGTCGCCTTCAATCAGACGTACATCCGCGGGACTGATCAGGGCCATCGAGCGGATCGTGCCGTTGGCGACGACGGTTTCCGCAAATGCCGGAACGCTCAGCAACAAAAATGCGATCAGGGCGCGCATGTCAGCGGATCTGCGTGGTGGCACCGAGCATCTGATCGGCGGCGGTGATGACCTTGGCGTTCAGTTCATACCCGCGCTGCGCCTCGATCAGTTCGGTGATTTCGCGCACCGCATCGACAGAACTATCCTCCAGATAGCCCTGTCTGAGCGTACCCAGCCCATCCTCACCGGGATCGCCCAGAATGGCCGGGCCAGAGGCTGCGGTTTCGATGAACATGTTCGATCCCATCGCCTCCAACCCGCGCGCATTGGAAAAATTCACCAAGGAAAACTGACCCAAAAGCTCTGGCTCGACACGATCGTTGAAATAGGCATAGACCTCGCCCTGCGCATTGATCGAGACGCTGCGGGCATCATCGGGCACGGTGATGCCGGGGGCCACGGCGAACCCTTCCGAGGTGACAACCTGCCCGTCGCCTGTCAGGTTGAGGCTGCCGTCGCGGGTATAGGCCGGCAGACCCGAGGGCAGCGTCACCTCAAGATAGCCGCGTCCTTCGATGGCGACATCGAAATCCCCGCCGGTCTGGCTGAGGCTGCCTTGCGCCACATTCATCGACACGGCCGCAGGACGAACACCCAGACCAAGTTGAACACCGGCAGGCACAACCGATCCGTCAGATGCGCTGATCGTTCCGGCCCGCGTTTCCTGCTGATAGAGCAGATCGGCGAAATCGGCACGGCGCGCATTATAGCCCGTGGTGTTCATGTTCGCGAGGTTGTTGGAGATCACCTCCACCCGCATCTGTTGGGCGCTCATGCCCGTTGCCGCGATCATCAAGGCGCGCATGGCGGGCCTCCTTTCTTTAAACTTGGGCACCGACGGTGCGCAGGAATCCGCGCACCCGTTCATCTTCGCGTTCCAGGAACCCCTGCCCCATCTCATAGGCACGCTGCACTTCGATCATGCGCGCGATCTGACCCACCGGGTCGACGTTAGAGCTTTCGAGAAATCCCTGCAGGATCGTGGCATCCAGAACCGGGGCTACCTCACCGGCCACGGCAAACCGCACACCATCACGATGAGCGAGGTCACCCGGGTCAGCGGGCTGCCACAACCCCAACAGAGCCAACGGGCGGCCATCTGCCGATAGCGTCCCATCGCGGGCCAGGCTGACATTCTGCGCATCTGGCGGCACGAAAATCGGTGCCCCGCCGGCATCAAGCAACATATACCCGTCCGGGTTCACCAACTCCCCGGTCGCCCCCGGCATAAAGCTTCCGGCACGGGTCAGGCTGTCACCTTCGGGGGTTTGCAGCAGAAAAAAACCCTCGCCTTCGATGGCGAAGTCAAAATTGCCACCGGTCGGGTCTAACTCGCCTTGCCGCATCTGGACCAGACGACCCGATGCGTTGGCCATCGACAGGCTGCCGCCACTGGTGCCCTCCAACTGCGCCACATATTCCGCAAAGATCACGCCTTCGGCCCGAAATCCGGTCGTCGAGAGGTTGGCGATATTGTTGGCCACGCTTTGCATTTCGCGCATCAGACCGGATTGCCGGGTCAAGGTTACATAAAGAGAGCTGTCCATCACATGCCCCCAATCAACGGGATCAACTGGTCGGTGAAATACGAAATCAAGGATTGCGTCATGAACCCCATCGAGCCCCAGAACACGACCAAAATCGCGGCCAGCTTCGGCACGAAGGTCAACGACAATTCCTGGATCGATGTCAGTGCCTGGAACAGGCCCACAGCAAGACCCGCCACCAGAGCAACCAGCAAGATCGGGGTCGAGATCTTGACCGCCACCCATAACCCCTGGCGAAGCGTGTCGAAAAAGATCATCTCGTCCATCAGACCGGCATCCTCAGGATTTCCTGATAGGCCTCGACCACCCTGTCGCGCACGGTAACAGCCGTTTCAACCGCGAGCTCGGTCTGCGTCAGCGCGGTGACCAGTGCGTAGGGGTCGGCCCCCGTGGTCATCGCCGCCGTGGCCAAGTTCTCGCCCTGTTGCACGGTTTCGGTAAAATTCCGGATCGCCTCGGAAAAGGCATTGCCGGCGCTGGCATCGGCCTGCGGTGCCGCGATCTGCTCGGCTTGCCGGATTTGCCCATAGCTCTGGGCCGCAAGCGTGGCTCTGATATCCATTTCTGTCCCTCCTTACCGGCGCAAGAGATCGTTCAGCTCAGACGACATGCGCCTGACCTGATCGAACACCCGCAGGTTGGCCTCGTAGCTGCGCTGCGCCTGGCGCGCGTCCGCGATTTCGACAATCAGATCGACATTCGACCCGCTGTAATACCCCGATCCATCGGCAAGCGGATGGGCCGGGTCGTAGATTTGCGGCAACTCCGTCCGATCCAGCCGCACCGGGCCGGTGGTGACGCTGCCGGGCGCGGCGTTGCGATCAGGCTGAAAGCTGGTCAGCTTGCGGCGATAGCCGGGCGTATCAGCATTGGCGATGTTTTCCGAAACCTGGGTCAGCCGCGTGGTCTGACTGCGCATGCCGCTGGCGGCAATCGAAAGGGCGCTGCTAAAATCACTCATCCCGCATCCCTCCTATCGGCCCAGGCCGGCGCGCAGCACGTTGATCGCCGAACGATAGACCGAAAGCGCGCGCTCGTGGTCGCGCTGCGCCTCGACGGAGCGAACCATCTCCATCTCCAGCGAAACGGTGTTGCCATTTGGCGATTCCGGCCCGCCGGCATCGATTGTTCTGAGGTTCATCTGGCCGCGGGCATCCCCGCCGCCGGCACGAAACACCTGATCAAAGGGCGCAACGTCGCGCGCCCGAAATCCCGGCGTATCGGCATTGGCAATATTCGTGGCAACCTGCATCTGCCGCGCCGCCGAATATTGGGCGCGGGCCTGGGCAAGCCCCAGAATTTCCAGTTTATTGAACATCGGGGCTTCTCCCTCGATCTGACTACACCAAGGCTTAACCGTGATTCCTTTAGAAACCGTAAGTGACGGATTCGCGGAGTGACGGAGACAGCCATGCCACAGCCCCTATTTGACCCGCTCCTGTCCCAGATCGGGGCCATGCGCCCGGTGCATTCCATCGGGCATATCGTTGAACTGCAGGCCGACAGCCTCTGGATCGAGGGGCTGAATCGGGTCGCGGCCCTGGGCGATGCGGTCGACATCGCCGGACGAATGCGCGCCGAGATCGTGCGCATGACCGAAGGCCGCGCCCAGGTATTGCCCGAAGGCAAGGTCGAAGGCCTGCGCCTGGGCGACGGTGCCCGCCACCTGGGGCCGCGCATGATCGCGCCGGGGGCGCATTGGATCGGGCGCGTGATCGACCCCGATGGCGCGCCGCTCGATGGCAGGCCGCTCTTTCCCGGCCCCGCGCCGCGGGCACTGCAGACCGCCCCGCCGCCTGCCACCCGGCGCCGCGCCATGGGCGCGCGCCTGCCAACGGGCCTGGCCGTGTTCGACACGCTATTGCCGGTTGTGCAGGGCCAGCGGCTTGGTCTCTTCGCGGGTTCCGGCGTCGGCAAATCCCACCTCTTGTCGCGCCTGGCGCGCGGCGTCGCTGCCGATGTGATCGTGATCGGCCTGATCGGGGAACGTGGCCGCGAGGTGCGCGATTTCGTCGAGGAAACCCTGGGCGAAGAGGGGCTGAAGCGTTCGGTCGTCATCGCGGCTACGTCGGACCGGTCGCCGCTGGTGCGCCAGCGGGCGGCCTGGACAATGATGAGCGTGGCGGAATATTTTCGCGATCAGGGGGCGCATGTCCTGTTGCTGGCCGACAGCATCACCCGTTTCGCGCAGGCACATCGCGAAGTGGCGGTCGCTTCGGGTGAACCGGCGGCTTTGCGGGGATATCCGGCATCAATGGCCCAGGCGGTTATGTCGCTATGCGAGCGGGCCGGACCGGGGACCGCCGAACAGGGCGACATCACGGCCATCCTGTCGGTTCTGGTCGCGGGCTCGGATATGGAGGAACCGGTCGCCGACACGTTGCGCGGCGTGCTGGATGGGCATGTCGTGCTGAGCCGCGAGATCGCCGAACGCGGACGTTTTCCGGCGATTGACCTTCTGCGCTCGGTGTCACGCAGCCTGCCCCGGGCCGCCAGCGCAGAGGAGAACCTGAAAATTGCCACGGCGCGGCGTCATCTGGGGGCCTATGATCGGGCCGAGTTGATGCTGCAGGCCGGTCTCTATACCAACGGATCGGACGCTGATATCGACGCGGCCATCAAGGTCTGGCCCGGGTTGGACAGCTTTCTGACCGCCGATAGCGAAACCCCCGAGGCGGGGTTCGAGGCGCTGACGCACGTATTGGCCGCCGCCGGTTAACCGCCCCGCAGAAGCGTCAGCGCAATCGAGGCGGATGAGGTGGCGAAGCCAAACTCGGCGACCTGTGACCGCGCCAGATAGATGCGGATCAGGTCATCGACCTTTTCGGGGTCAGAAAACTGGCTGATGGTATCGGAGCCCAGAACGCTGTCGGCGCGATCCTGAAAAATCTCCAACTGCCGATCCAGATTCAACGCTCCCACCGAAGATGGCAACCCAAAGGCCGTTTCCATGACGCTGCGCAAGGGCGTATTGCCCATGACCCGAAACCACATCGTGGACTCGCTGCCAGCATCGGCGGCAATTTGCGGCAACTCACGCGCCGCATTCAGCGCCAGCCGCATATCGCCATTCACTTCGCCAACCGCCTGCTCGAAGCTAAGATCCTGGAACTTGTCCAGGATCTTTTCGGCAAAACCGGGCGAACGCGATAGCGGTGGCAAATCGGTGCCAAAACCGAATGCCTGCGAGAAGGTGCGATACCGCTTGTCCGCCAATCGGTTGGACAGCGCAGCATCATCAGCCGTGCCATCCTCCAGAATGCGCTGCACAAAGGCTTTGTTGGGCAGGTCATCCTGCAGACCAAAAGCCGTCAGCGACACGCGTAACAATCGGTAATCTTTCACCAACGCCTCGGCGCTGTCGACCTTACCGATATTTTCCCGGAAATAGGCCATATCGCGCGCCAGCGCCGGTGCCGACGCCATCACGTCGCTTTGCGCCTCGATCGTACGGTTGAGGAATTGCCAACCGGAATAGCCGCCAAGTGGGATGACGGGGGTAAAGCTCATGATGGGCGCGCCGCGATCAATCTTTCCTCGCGCGGCAGCAAGGCGCGCAACGCCTTCAACGCCTGATAGACATTGCCGGCAACCATGTGATCGGTGGCAATTGCCAATTGCGCGCGGCTATCGGGATCGGTGAACACCTGGCTCAGTTGCTCGATGCCGCGCAGCAGTTGCATCCGGGCTTCGTCACCATCAGCGTCACCTGACAACACCAACTGCGCGATATAGCAGACCCGGCGCACCGGTGTGGTCACCTCATCGGGATGGATAGCGTCACGCAGGCGCAGGATGTTGGCGTTGGGCGTCATGATCGACAACCGCGAGCGACGGTCGCCATTCTCGATTACCGCGCCGTTGATCAGCACCCGTTCCTTCGGGCTCAGTTTTAGAACAAGACCGCTCATGCTGCCTGCGCCTCCCCGCGCAACCCGCGCATCACGGCGGTGTTGATATCGATCAGGGGCACGATCGGCAGCCCGTCAGTCAGCGCCTTGCGGCTATGCTGAAAGGTGAATTCAGCCAGATAGAATATCTGCGCGCGCAGAGGTTGCGGCAGAGCATTATCGGCGTCGGCGACGCTGGCTGCCATCAGAGTCCACAGCCTGCGATTGTCATGCAGGGCGGTGGCGCGTTGGGCCATGCTGGCATCGGGGCCGGATGCGCGCGACAATTGTGCCGTGACGCGTTCAAATACGGCATGTTCGGTGCCGCGTTCGGTTTTGACGACGGAATTTACGGAATTATACGCCGAATTGGCGAGATATGATGAGGTCACGGGAGAAAATCCTTCCGAGGGGGGTCAGTGCCGGATAGCTGAGAAGCCGGGCCGGGGCGATCAACGGCCCCGGCCCGAAACCTGCCCTTACCGGAAGAGCGAAAGGATCGACTGCGGTGCCTGGTTGGCGATCGACAGGGATTGCGTCGCCAGCTGCTGCTGCACCTGCAGCGCCTGCAGCTTGGCCGAGGCCTCCTCCATGTTCGTGTCGACCAGCGTGCCGATACCCGTTTTCAGCGAATCGACGAGGCTGTCGATGAAGTTGGTCTGGGTTTCGATCCGGCCCTGCGCCGAGCCGAAAGACGCGGCCGCATCGATCGAGTTCTGGATCAGCGTCTCGACGTTATCGAGCGCCGAATCCGCGCCGGCATCGCTGGTGACGTTGATATTGTCGAGCCCGAACAGGCCGCCCGACGCCGTGCCGCCCGCCTGACCGTTAGCGCTCAGTGTCATCGTGGCCCCTGCGGTTGGGTCAGACCCGTCATAATCGACAAGAACGCTCCAGCCGTCGGTGGAATTGCCTGTCACCTGAGTTGAGACACCGGTCTCACCCCCGGAATCGACCGCGGTTTTCAGCCCCCGTGCCACATCCTCCATCGTCTCTCCCTGGCCCGCGACATAGTCATAGGCATTTCCATTCACGCTGATGCGATAGCTGTCGCCCTCGTTCACGGTCGCCTGGCTGGAAAGGGAAACCGCCTCGGCGCGATAGGTCAACGTGGTGCTGGCCGACCCGGCAGCAGCGGAGGCGCTGTCGCCGGTGCCGGAATTGGCCATGGCAATCGTATCGGTGCCGCCCGAATCCCATGCGACATTGAATTCCGCGAAGGAATTGGTGTTGCTGATCGTCAGCACACCGGACCCGTCCGAGGCCGCCGAAATCCCGGTCAGGCCAAGCGCATTGATCTGGGCCTCAGCATTGTCGATCATCGTCGCGGCGTCGGTGTCAAAGGCCACCGTGACGGTCGATCCGCCAATGGTCAGCTCAAGCGCATCGGCCCCCGAAGTGTTGGCATAGGTCAGCGCAACCGACTGATCTCCACCCGAGCTGTCGATGCTTGCGGCTCCGGCCGTGATATTGGTGGCCAGGGACGCACCAGCGCCATAGGTGCCGGCCTGAGATGTCAGATCCTGCCGCTCGATCGTGATATTGCTGGCGGTGACAGATCCGTTTTCGGAGCGATCGAGCGACGACAGGACATTCACCTCATCGGTGCCCTTCACCAGGTTCAGCCCGTTGAACTGCGCCGCGTTCACGACCGAGTTGATCTGGTCGCGCAGCGCGACGATATCGGTCTGGATCTTGGCGCGGTCGACGTTTTCTTCCTGGGCGGCAACCACCTTGCCTTTGATCTCGGTCAGGAGGTCGGTGACGGTTTCGGACGCGTTGCGCGCCACGGCGACCGTGGATTCGCCCAGCGACAGGCTGTCGGAGATGCCCTTGAACCCTTGCACATCGGACTCCATCACCTTGGAAATCGCCCAGACGGCCGAATTGTCCTTGGCCGTCGCAACCGTTTTCCCGGTGGAGATTTCGCTTTGCGTCTTGGTGAGGTCGGTGTTGACGCTTTTCAGTGTCTGCAGCGCAACCATTGCGCTGGTGTTGGTCAGAATACTGGACATGGTGTGCCCTTCCTTCAAGTTGCCTGGCGCTTGGTTCCGCGCCCTGATCAAACCGGCCTTGGCCGGTTCACCCGAAACGTCCTTCTGACGCCTGCAACGTGCCTGTCCGGCCCCGTTACGCCACCTTGCTCAGGTGCCCGGCAACTCTCGCCAGAAAGCGCTAACAAGCCCCTAAGCGAACGGGGTTTTTCCGGTGGATTTTATTGGAATTATCTACGGTTGTGTGGCCGCGATTCGCGGGCTCAGCTGCGCCGTTCGAACCTGGGGCGCGGCGTTCCGATCTGCCCGGCCCGGCCCTGTCTGTCATAGCTGGTAAAGCCTTTGCCGCTTTGCCTTGCATCGCGCGCATCCTGCACCCCGCGCAATGCGGCCTGCAGCAGGCGCCCCTGATGCGCCGCCCGTGCTTTGATCGCCGCCAGACGATCCATGTTTGCGCCCGCGATCGCCGCGGCGCTTAGCCCGGACATGGCGGATTGAATGGCGGCCTCGATCTCTCCAAGCGTGTCGAACGCGCCGCTCAGGATGCTGGCGCGTTGCTGCTCAAGCGCGACCTCCAGCGCCGTTAACGGATCGCGCACGCGCGAAGTCATGAGCCCGGATTCTCGCGCGCGACCAGGGCGTTGAATAGCGATTCGGCCAGCCCGATACCGCCACCCTCAGCCATCGCGCGCGCCTGTTCAGTGCGCAAAAAGGACGAAAACTGTTCCTCGCCCGCACCACCGCCAAAGCTGGTGCGGGCCTGTGCCGACCCCGCATAGCGCAGCATTTCAGAAAGAAATGATGCCTCAAGATCGCGCGCGACCTCGCGCAATTGTTCCCGCCGTTCCGGTGTCAGCTGTGGCGCGGCCTGGGGCACTAAGGCCAGATCGGTCATCGAAAGCCTCCTCAATTGCGCCGATAATCCCAGCCGGTGGTAAAGATTTGGTAAGCTTCTTGGGTAAACCTGCGGCCATTCTGGAAGAACTCTGGACCTGAGAGCACATGGCCCCCGGCGCAAGCCCCCTTTCCGCAATCCCGGCACCGCAAGCGACGGACCGTGCCGCAGCAGCCGCGCAGCCCGCCTCTGACGCGGGCTTTCTGGCGTTTCTTGCGGGCGAACAGGACGCCGCGCCGCGCCAACCGCCAAGCGCCCCGCCTGGGGCCGCCAGCGGACCCGGCACTGAGCCGGCGGCGAACGCCGCCCAGATGGGCAGCCCCCCCTTTTGGGTCAGGCCCGTTCCGATTGCCCCGTCCAATATCGCGGCAGAGGGCACACCCGCCCCCGGATTTATCGCCTCCCCGGCCCCGCAATCCACCACTGCGCAAACTGCTCCGGTGGACGCGCGGCTTGACGCGTTGGGCGGGGCTGACCCGCTGCCCGCTGGCGCGCAAACGACCGCACACACGGCACCGAGCCCGGTTTTTGCGGACCCGGCCCCGACACCCATCGCTGTCGCTGCGCGCGTCGTGGATCAACCCGTCGGAAAGGGAGAAGCAGACCCTGCTACAACCCGGCCGCTGCCCCCCCGCCCCGACGCGAGTTTGGCAGCGGTGCCACAGGCTCCCGCCTCTGCCGCGCCTCCTCCGCTCCAATCCTCAGCGCCGCTCAGAGCGACGCGGCCGACCTCCGGCGCAGACCCCAGCTCGATTGCGCCGCTGGATCCCGCAAAAGACGCGCCCCCCCTCGCGCAACTGGCCGCTGCCGACAATGCGGCAGGTCCGGGCCAGCCCCAGACCACGCCGCCGATCGCGAACACCATCGATATGCGCGCAGGCCTTGCCCTGGCAGGCATAAATGGACCGACGCCCGAAACGCCCTCGGTGCCCCGCCAGCCGGTCCCGACCACCACACCGGCCACTACGATCACGCCCGACCCCGACCTCTCGGGCTTCGTCCCGTCAGTCCGCGTCAGAGCGGCGGAACAACCTGCCGCGACCACGGCAGCGCCGGCCCCGGCTCAGGCGAACACCGCAGCGCCGCTGCCTGCCCCTCCCGCAACAGACGGGGGCCGGTGGCCCGCCGCGCGCGCGCCCGATGGCAATCGACCAGACGGCATGTCGCCCGCGGTCACGCGTGTGATCGAGGCGATGCAGGCTTCCCCCGAGATCGGCACCTCGAAAATGCCCGACCCGCGCGCCACCAGCATCCCAAGCTACCCCAACACCACCTTTGCGGTGCCGCCGGCACCTACGCCATCCGGGCCGCTCGTGGTGCCGCAACCAACATCCCCACCACGCGGCACGTCGGCCCCATCAAGCGCATCGTCCGCGGCATCCCCGCCGCCATCGCCCGCTCCGCGCACGACATCAGCGCCCGCCCCACCCGGTGAGCCGAGGCCACCCGTCGGCATGGTCGCGAAATCCGAAGCCGGGCCACCCGCCGCGGCACCAATGCGCCCTGGGCCACCGCTATCCGGGCAACCGCCAGAGCCCATTGCAGCGCCCCAATTGCGCCAAGAGCAAGCCCCAGAACCACCCGCCGCGATCACAGCCTGGGAACCGGACCCGGGCGCGACCCTGCAGAGAACGCCATCCGCGAATTCCGATCGCTCTGATATCGCGTCACCGATAACCGGCCTGGATCGCTTCCAAGAAGCGGCCCTGCCTCCGGTCGCAGCCGGTGACGAAGGGCGTGTCCAGAATATCGACGAGCTGCCGGCGATATCCGCCGCACCTCTGCGAGAGGCTGCGGGCGCGGCCCCGGTATCGGGCTCACCGGCTGCCCCGGCTCTTGCCCGGGCCCAGCAGATTGCAGCGCAGATCACCGCCCAGACGGCAAATCTCACCAGCATCGCCGACCGCGCCGCACCGCTTGAGATCGCGCTTGATCCACCGGAACTTGGACAGCTGCGGATCTCGGTCGCCCGCGGCGAAGACGGATTGGTCCTGAATGTCGCCGTCGACCGGCCTGAAACACTTGAACTCATGCGTCGCCACGCGGGCGCTCTGAACCAGGAATTCCAACGTCTCGGCCTGGAAAACACCGGGTTTTCGTTTTCGGGGCGCGATGATGGCCCCGCCATGCCGGCCCAGGCAACGTCAGAGGGTGCCGCGATTGCCACCGCTGAGACGGCACCCGATGCAGGCCCGCCCGCAAACGCACGCCAGAGTGATGGCACCAGCCTCGATATTCGGATCTGAAGGAGAACCGCTATGGATGTCACCCAAGCCCCCGCCGCCGCCGCCTCTGCGGGGACCGCGCCGGCCAACGCAACAGAGGCCGATACCAGCGTCATCCGGTCGGATTTCCAAACCTTCCTGAACATGCTGACCACCCAGGCGCAAAATCAGGATCCACTCAACCCCATGGATTCCAGCGAATTTTCCACCCAACTGGCCACATTTTCAGGCGTCGAGCAGCAGGTACGCACCAACGACCTGCTGACGGCCCTACAGCAAAGCCTGGGCCAGAGCGATGTGAGCCAGATGGCGGATTGGATTGGCATGGATGCCCGCGCCGAGATGCCGATGGCCTTTCAGGGCGAGCCTCTGACACTGTTTGCCCCGGCCCAGGCGCTGGCCGACCGGATGGAGCTGATTGTGACCGACACGACGGGAACCGAGCTGCAGCGTGTGGCCATCCCGGCCGGCGACGTGGCCTTTGAATGGGCCGGGGTCACCACCGATGGCAGCCCGTTGCCCGAGGCGGTCTATGACTTCCAGGTCGAATATTTTGCCCAGGACACGTCGCTCGGCACCCAAACGGCCCAAGGATACGCCCGGATCAACGAGGCGCAGATTCTGGACGGTGAGGTCTGGCTGTCCATGCCGGGAGGCGTTCAGGTCAGCTCGAACCTGGTTCAGGCCATGCGCGGAGGAGCCTAGGTGTTTGATCCCACGGTTTGATGGTGTGATCCTTTCGTTGGAATGGAAGGAAGCATTATGGGACAAGTTCGTCATGGTAGCGCCAGGACCACGCACGCTGTCAGAGCTGCAATACAGCGATCGGAATCTTCGCTCGCGGAGCTGAGCCGGGAGCTTGGCATCAACCCCAAGACGGTTGCGAAGTGGCGCAAGCGAGAGACTGTCGAGGATCGC